>ERZ810453.15-NODE-15-length-199204-cov-16.564_pt1 | contig 199204 bp, 162 predicted proteins | sample MGYA00520482_ERZ810453 | MGnify/ENA primary metagenome ERZ810453 (study PRJEB31588, sample SAMN03398927) | human gut metagenome | study: EMG produced TPA metagenomics assembly of the PRJNA231909 data set (A prospective, longitudinal analysis of the... | reverse complement strand
GCTACTACTTTTAACATTTTAATCACTATTAAATAAATTACGCGATAAATATAAGGGTATTTTAGCACCTCTCCAAAATACCCTTCAGACATATACTCATTCATCGGCAGAATGATCCGACCAACAAATTTCGCCATGCGTCTGAGAGTAAAACAACAAAAAAAGAAACCGCTATGTTTTTTTCATAAAGTTTCCGCCACAAATAAATGGTTATTATAATAAACAAATAGCCCTAATTATAAATTTAATGAAGTAGGTATATACATATAAATTTACAGATGCAAAAACGAAAAATAAAACTAAATAATTTTATACGATTCAATCAATTTATTTTTCATAACTTTGCAGAAAATAAACCACAAACAGTGGTTTATATCAAATAAATAAATTGAATATGACAAAAACAGAAAAAGAAGTCACAAAAGGCTACATTATCAATGGGTTCAAACATTTTACCCAGCTCGCTACGGAATACTTCCCGAATCATGCAAGCTGCAGTTCGGCAAGAAAAAGTATGCGAGAGAAAATCGACGAGAACTTATCGTTGAAATCGGAACTGGAAAAGGCAGATTACACAGAGCATACCATCATCCTAAGCCCGAAGATGCAGCAAATCATTTGGGCGCACTGGGGACCTCCTCTCATTTCACTGCCGGACAGCTGCCCCAACGAATCGCATGACGCCTGACATGAATCGTCCTCAAAAAGAAAATCGAACTATATATTTTTAAATATATAATTTATTAGTTATTCTATTATTATGGTTTCGCTATGCGTTTCAGACTTTTTTCAAAATCCGATATAATACACTTATAATCAAAGCATTATACCACCTTAAAAGTGTTCCGCTATGCGTTTCACCAAAATGAGTACCTTCACCCTCCAAACAGAGGCTCCAAAACAACCAAACAGAAGCTTCGTTTACCACAGACAGAGGCTCCGTTTCATCCAAACAGAGCCTCTGTTTTCTTCCTTTCTTTCATCACACCTGCTACAACAGGCAGCACACACCGCCAAACTACAATTTACGTCCTCACAAGATTTAGTACATCCATGCACATCCATATACGTACCCCCATTTAGGTATTTTGAAGCAATCAACCTAATTTCGGGCAAAATTTAAAACAGAATCTTACATGCAAAAAATGAATCCGCAAGACATCAAGTATGGCTACATCATCGTCCCCAAAACTCTGCTGACAGAGCAATTCACAAACTGTGACACCCACGAAGGAGAGGTTGAAGCCTTCCTGAAAATTATCATGAAAACCAACTACTCAGAAACGCAGCACACCGACTACTGGAACAACGTCATAGTGTGCCAAAGAGGCGAAAGTCTGCACAGCTACCGCAGCTGGAGCGTCATCTTGCATTGGTCGGCGAGCAGAACTTACCGTTTCATACAACATCTGCAAACTAAAGGAATGATCGAAATCATCCCACACAAGAATACCGCTGCCCTGCACATCCGCATCGTCAATTATGATAGCTGGGTAAATATGCCCATTCCTACTGCCGGCCGACAGCTCCAAAAGAAAAAAGCCAGCAACGAAAAGTTCCGCCTCTTCTGGGACGACTACCACAACATCCTGCAGCTCCCCAAAGAGAACATCGCCAAGGCGCAGCGTATCTGGAAAAAGCTGAGCGAAAAAGAACAGCAGCTCGCCATCGACCATATCGAAGAATATTATTATCATCAGACAAACATGAAATTCACGTTACATGCCTGCAGTTATTTATCCAATAAAGCCTTTCTGAATGAATATGAATACTGACAACAGAGTTTCTCCGCAGGCTCCGGAGATAGAAGAAGCCATACTGGGCGCCTGCCTGATAGAACAGGAAGCCATGCCGCTCGTAGCCGACACGCTGCGTCCGGAAATGTTCTACAGCATGCGTCACCAAGTGATCTACGCCGCCCTGCTGGCCATGTACCAGGCAGGAATGAAGATCGACATCCTCACCGTAAAAGAAGAGCTTGCCCACCGGGGCAAGCTCGAAGAAGCCGGCGGAGCATTCGGTATCACGCGACTGAGCAGCATAGTAGCCACCTCGGCACACATCGAATATCACATGCAGATCGTACACGAGAAATACCTGCGGCGGGAAATGATACTAGGACTCAACAAACTCCTCGCCTGCTCCCTGGACGAAACAATGGACATAGCCGATACGCTGATAGATGCGCACAACCTGCTCGACCGCCTGGAAGGTGAATTCGGCCACAACGACCACATGCGCGACATGGACGCACTGATGACCGACACAATGGAAGAAGCCGAACAGCGTATCGCCAAAAGCGTAAACGGAATTACCGGCATCCCCACCGGCCTGACGGACCTGAACCGCATGACGTCCGGACTGCAAAACGGAGAACTCATTGCCATCGCCGCACGCCCCTCGGTCGGAAAGACCGCCTTCGCCCTCCATCTGGCGCGGCAGGCTGCCATGCAGAAACATGCCGTCGCCGTCTACAGCCTTGAGATGCAAGGAGAACGACTTGCCGACCGCTGGCTGTTGTCCGCCAGCGACATCAACCCTTACCGCTGGCGCACAGGCATCCCTAACCCGCACGAAGTAGCGGAAGCGCACACCACCGCCGCAGAACTGGCACGGCTACCGATACACGTAGACGACAGCACATCGATCAGTATGGACCATGTACGTTCCAGCGCACGGCTCCTTAAAAGCAAGAGTGCATGCGATCTGATCATCATCGACTACCTGCAACTTTGCGACATGAACACCGGACAGAAGAACCGCAACCGTGAACAGGAAGTGGCACAAGCCACCCGCAAGGCTAAATTGCTCGCCAAGGAACTGAACGTTCCCGTCGTATTGCTTTGCCAGCTAAACCGCGAATCGGAAGGCCGTCCCGGTGGTCGGCCGGAACTGTTCCATCTACGCGAAAGCGGCGCCATTGAGCAAGACGCGGATGTAGTAATGCTGCTCTACCGCCCTGCACTGGCACGGCTCACTACCGACCGGGAAAGCGGTTATCCGACCGAAGGACTGGGGGTAGTCATCGTAGCCAAACAACGCAATGGAGAGACAGGGAACGCATACTTCAGCCACAATCCTTCTCTAACGAAAATTACGGACTATACACCACCATTGGAAGTATTACTGAAACAAGCAAAATAAAAACAGAATCAAAACAATATTATATTACATAATATTATTTCTAATATTTTCCGATTTTATTTCATATTTACAATGAAATAAATGGCATAATGCTTGACTTCGCCTCTTATATTTCGTATATTTGTAATGTCATAGAGAAACAAAATAATTATTACTTAAACCTTAACTTTTTAAATTTATGAATGTTTCAGTAGAACGCTATCAGCGAAGAAAGTACGTAAGTCAGGAGAATTCCCCGATGCTGTATTACGTACGTCAGAAATCGGGTACAGTAAGAGTGATGGACGTCGAAAAACTGGCAGATGCCATCGAAGCCAACTCTTCACTCACAGCAGGAGATGTAAAACATGCCATCGAAGCTTTTGTAGAGCAACTCCGCCTGTCACTCACCCAAGGTGACAAAGTGAAGATCGACGGTCTGGGTACGTTTCACATCACACTGTGCAGCGAGGGGACAGAGAAGGAAAAAGATTGCACGGTCCGAAGCATCCGCAAGGTGAATGTCCGGTTTGTAGCGGATAAAGCACTGCATCTGGTGAACGCAAGTCACACCAGCACACGAAGCGAAAACAACGTGGAATTCGTACTAGCAAGCAAAGGTGACACGGAAGGCGGAAATGCCGGCGGAGGAAACACCGGAGGCGGAGGAAATAGCGGAGGCGGAGGAAACAGCGGAGGCGATGAAGAAGCTCCGGACCCGACAGTTTAACAGGACTTTTTTGGGAAAGAGCAGTACAAAACACTGGAGCAGCCCTCCCAATTGAAACTGACTAAGAAGTCAATAGTATCTCAATTCCCCTCCCTTTGGGAAGGAGGGGTGGCTGAAAGCCGGGGTGGTAGGTAAAACAAGGTTTATTCCTATTCTATTGTAAATAACAGAGTTATGCATTCACCTACCACCTCCCCCTACGGGGACTCCTCCTTCCCGAAGGAGGAGAAGTAAGATACTACCGACTTTTAGTCAGTCTCAGGTTCGTCGCTTCGCTCAGAATGAGAGATACTATATCGAACTAACCTTAATGTACAACTCCCCCCATTATCAATTATCAATTATCCATTAAAAAAAATGCTAGATAAAATTATCGAGATTATTATGACTATCCTCCCTTTCCTGGGTAATCGTAAAAAGCGTAAAGCGATGGCGCAAGACGTCAAAGAATTCAGCGAACTGGTGAAAGACCAGTATACCTTCCTGATGGAACAGCTGGAAAAGGTACTGAAAGATTATTTCGACCTGAGCGCGAGAGTGAAAGAAATGCACACCGAAATCTTTTCGTTGAGAGAACAACTGGCACAAGCTGCCACATTACAGTGCGTAAACAAAGAGTGCCTACAGCGTACACAAAGCGAGGCATCCATCTCTGAAGCTTAATGCCGGACAGATTATGAGAACGATCAACTTAATCGTAATTCACTGCTCCGCCACACGCGAAGACAAGGATTTCACGGAATATGACCTGGACGTCTGCCATCGCCGACGCGGATTCAACGGAGCGGGTTATCATTTTTATATCCGCAAAAACGGGGATATAAAGTCTACCCGACCGATAGAAAAGGTCGGTGCCCACGCCAAAGGTTTCAACAGAGAAAGTATCGGTATCTGCTATGAAGGCGGGCTCGACAGCAAAGGTCGCCCCAAAGATACCCGGACCGAATGGCAGAAACATTCACTGCGGGTACTGGTTCTTACTTTACTGAAAGATTATCCGGAATGCCGCGTATGCGGTCACCGTGACCTTAGTCCCGACCGGAATGAGAACGGAGAGATAGAACCGGAAGAATGGGTGAAAGCGTGCCCTTGCTTCGATGCGGAAAATAACTGGAAAGCATGAGGCAGAAATCAAGAAAAGTTTTAATTGAATAGCCTATAAACAAGAAAACTCCAATTGCCCGACCAAACTAAGTCGAAGCAGTTGGAGTTTCTACCTTTATAAAATAGATCATCAGGATATCTCCTCTGAAGGAAATCAATCAACAAGCCTATTATAATGCAATAAACCGAAGTACTGATGCTGTAAATAGTGGTATCTTCATTGACTTCATGCTACAAGAAATATACGAAACACTAAAGAAACGGCAAGGCGATCCTATAGTAACAATGAAAGCGACAAAGGATGTCGGTATAAATGTCGGTATAAACGAACAAAAAGTTCTGGAACTTTTGAGAAAAAACAATCAAATTACCGCCAAAGAAATCGCCGGACTTCTAGGTATCAGCCTAAGGCATAGCGAACGTCTGATCACATCATTAAAGCAAAAAGGTATGATTCAGCGAGTTGGATCAAATAAAAACGGATACTGGGAAATTATAGTAAAATAAGGCTACTTTTTATTTCCAACCTTCATCAAAGCAAGCCCTATCACAATCCAGACCATCTCACGCACGCGAGTGATCAATGCCGCATAGACTCCATAAGCTCCGGAAAGGGAAAGCCCGCCTACCGCAAGGGCAAATCCTCCCTCACGGCCACCCAACTGCATAGGCAAGAAGAACAAAAGATTGGCTAGTAAAGAAGAGAAGGCAGCAATCAGGCAGCAATCTGCAAAACTGACACTCCTTGTCAGCACATTGAGGATCAGCCAGATTTCCAGACAACTGACCACACGTGCCGTATATTCCAAGAATAAAGCCGCATAAAAAGCTCCCTTCTTCTGTTGATGAAGCAAGGCTATCTGTTTATCTATGTTCTCCAACTGTTCCCGATGGGAGTCGGCAAAACGGATTACTTTCTTTTTCAGAAAAGGAAGATGACTGCCCAGACGAACGAAAGCAACTGCCATCCCATGCTGATAGCCTTTTACAAACAACATAGCTACCAGCAGGCAGAAGACGGTGATCGTACCCAAAATGGTTCCCATCACCCACCCTACCGGATAAAGGCAAAGGTATAGCAAGACAGAACTCAGCCAAAAGCAGAAATGAGAAAAGATGTGCATCATCACGTAGAGAATCACCGAAGAAGTGGCTCTCTCCACTCCTATATACGGTTTCAGTTCCATGATGCGATACGGCTCACCGCCCATCAGTCCGACGGGAGTTACGTAATTCAGGGCAAAACCCGTAACGGTAAACTTATAAAGCCGGGCAAATGAAAACCCCGGCTTCCCTCCGCTACGTATAATGATGTACCACGATGTAGTATTAATCAGATAAACGAACAGCCACAGCAATAATACCAAAGGCAAATATACTCCTGCCCTTTTCAAATTTGCCCAAAGTTCCTGATAATCCATATCGAAAGTGAATATCATGATCAGGACGGCGACAATGCCAAAAGCCAGGAATATATTGCGGTATTTGTTCTTCACTATTTAATATACTGATAATATCGGTCAAAGAAGTTTCTGAATCCGCGAATCTTCATCAGTCCGTACTCAAAGAACAGCCAGCCGAGCAGTGCACAGGAGATTCCAAGGAGTACATCTATAATATAGTGATGACAAGAGTAGATCGCTGTTCCCCAGATGCCTGCCATGATAACAGAGAAAAGGGCAATCACATACCATCTGCATTTGCCGATAATGGCATACACCAATGCCACAACCATATATGCCGCATGAAGGGAAGGAACGGCAGCAAAGACATTTGCGTTTCTTCCATAAATGGAGTCGAAGATAGTCACGCCAAAAATCTCGTCGAAGCGACCGAGACCCGCCACGTTACCCGGAGTATTCAGTATCGGTTCGAAACCGTAGTTGATAGCATACCAGGGGGGAGCAGCCGGATGGATATAATAGCCGGCAAAGCCGATTAAGTTGACAAACAAAAAGACTAATGCAAAGCGAAGATAAGTTTTTCTCTCTTTCTTAAAGTACAGACAGAGTCCGAACAGGATAGGCACAGGGACCCAGCAAAGATAGAAGATGCCGGCGAAGACATCTGCCACCGCCCAATGATGCACGGCAAAGTACTCACAAGGAGTAACCAGCACACCATTATCCATCACTCCGAACAACGACTTTTCGAGATTATAAAGTCCGGCCACATCAATCGGATTTACTTCGTAATTGGGGCAGATACGCATCCAGTCATACGAGATCCCGAAAATGGCGAAAGGCAGTAAGGCCACTGCCAGCTTCCGGGTAGGTAGTCCGGCAAAAAATAAAACCAGATAGAGTGCCGCCATCAGCAGATGTTCGGAACGGAGTCCGATACAAGCAGCTGTCAGCAGAAGAAAAAGAGCCATGATGACAATAACGGTCAGGGTTTCTTTCTTCGACGGCATTTGAATTGTTTTTATCATTAAGGATGTTATTTTAATTAGTCATTCTTCTTTTCGTTCGCTGTCATCACCTTATAGCAATGTCTCACGCGTGCGAAAGCTGTGATATTGGCGAACACAGCGACGATTGTCAAAGGCACCATCAATATCAGCATCGGATCAAAAGCGGTAATATCCTTGAATACACCGCAGAACAAGGCTCCGAGACTTGTCAGAACCACACGCTCCGGGCGTTGCATAAATCCAACCTTGCACTCAATGCCCAGACCTTCGGCGCGGGCACGCACATAGCTCACCATCAGCGAACCGATCAGGGCAACAAACGCAATGATAGCGTAAATGAAATAGTCTTTGACTGACAAATAGTAACAGATACCGAAGAAAGTCATCAACTCACTGTAACGATCAAGCACAGAATCGTAGAGGGCACCGAATTTGGAACTCATGTTTCCCAGACGTGCCACACGCCCGTCCATCATATCGAACAATCCGGCAAAAAGGATCACACCTCCTGCCCATCCAAGAATGGACAAATCATTCTGTCCGCCACAGATACCGGCATAGACAAACATACCTGCCGCTACCACATTCAGAATAAATCCGGTAGTAGTGATAAAATTAGGGGTGATGCCTATTTTAATCATTCCATGTATCAAAGGATTGATAATCTTATAAATCAGTTGCTGTAAGTAATCTCTGTAATTCATATACCTAAATCTGTTTTTATCTAAATCTTCTGTTTTCTTTCAATTTCTTTTAAACAAGCTTCTTATATCTATATTCCGGTAAACAAAGAAACGCTGCATATTATAATTCCAGAACAACGCTACAATGACTGCCACCACCACTTTAGGGATGATGAAGAAGTCACCGAAATATTGGCTGAGTGTATCACGTACCCACGGAATTTTCGCTAACGATTCCGTCAGAGTGTACGTCCCCCACGTATTCAGCCAAATACTGCAAACCCACACTATTATGAATTTTACAGCAACATGCGTTTTTTTCCCTTTCGATTTAAAAGTCCATTTATAATTGATAATGCAATTGATAATTCCTCCATAGATAGCGCCCGCCAAGGTAGCATATACATAGTAGACATCAAATAGCCTTACCAGAAGGATAGTCACCAGAAAGTCTGCAATAGTCGCCATTTGAGCCGAAAGCTGCGCCCTTAAAAACATAAAGACTCCACCCTTCTGCGAGATCATCCGTGCAACTCTTTTCAGCCAATCACCCATCGTGCCACCGCTATCAAGATAAAACTATATACACCCGCCAGTACATCATCCATCATTACCCCTACTCCACCTTTAAAGTTCTCCATCTTGCGTACTCCCAATGGCTTTACGATATCAAAAATACGGAACAGAGCAAAAGCCGCTATCACGTACCAATACCACCGGTCATTATCGGGAACTGCCAGTAACGGAATCCACACACCTACCATTTCATCGACCACCACACGTGACGGGTCTTCACCCCAACAAGACTCCAACTTATTGGCAGCCCAAATACCTGCAAAGGTAAAAAGAACCACCAAAGCAGCAGTCGTCCATAATAAAGCAGTGAAAGGAAGCAGGAAGTAAAGTGCAATCCAGATGATAGAAGCCAGCAATGCCCCGGCCGTACCGGGAGCAAAAGGAGAAAAACCAGAGCCAAAGCCCGTGCCTATTAAAACAGGTAGAAAGGAAGGTCTCTTCATTAATAGTTGAGAGTTGAAAATTGAGAGTGGAGGATGATTGGATGTGCTCCAAAAATAAAAGTTGAAAGTTAAAAGTTGTCTAATGCTGCAATTACATTGCAACAACTTTCAACTCTCAACTTTCAACTCTCCACTTATTTAATTAAGCTAAATAATCAGGTTCTTTTTCACCAATCATGTTACGCAATGTCTGTTTTACCATTCTCCATTGTGTGAACAGGTCGTGTTCCGGCTGATGTTCGAAATCGTGCATCGGGCTCTTGCAGAAGAATGACAACCAAGTCTGGATGCCACACATACCTGCACGCATAGCCAAGTCACTGAACAATACCAGGTCAAGTGCAATAGGAGCAGCCAGGATAGAGTCACGGCAAAGGAAGTTTACCTTGATTTCCATCGGATAGCCCATCCATCCGAAGATGTCGATGTTATCCCATGCTTCTTTGTTGTCCTTACGGGGAGGATAGTAGTTGATGCGTACTTTGTGGTAAACGTCTCCATAGAGATCCGGATATTTTTCCGGTTCGAAGATGGTGTCGATTACAGACAGCTTACTAACTTCTTTTGTCTTAAAGTTGTCCGGATCATCCAGCACTTCACCGTCACGGTTACCGAGGATGTTGGTAGAGAACCAACCGTTCACACCCAGCATACGAGTCTTGAACATCGGAGCCAATACGGTTTTCATCAGTGTCTGACCGCTCTTGAAGTCTTTACCGGAGATAGGAACATTCTTCTGTTTAGAGAATTCCCACATGGCCGGAGTATCTACACACAAGTTAGGAGCACCCATCACAAACGGAGCATCTTCTGCGATAGCAGCGTATGCATAACACATACTCGGAGAGATAACTTCTGTGTTGTTATCTTTCATTGCTTTCTCCAAAGCAGCGAGTGACATGTGTTCGTCTGATAACGGAATGTAGATTTCGGTACTTGCAGCCCACAGTACAACAACGCGTTCGCAGTTATTGGCAGCCTTAAAGTCGCGGATGTCCTGACGGAGTTGTTCTACCATTTCCCAACGGGTAGCAGCCTTCTTGATATGTGTACCATTCAGACGTTTTGCCCAGTTGTGATCGAAAGCTGCAGGCATCGGCTTGATAGCTTCCAGTTCATCTTTCACACCGTTCAGGTCTTTTTCTTTCAAAACCTCGGCATACATAGCAGCTTCATATGCGTTGTCCGGGAAGATATCCCATCCACCGAAAACAATGTCGTTCAAATCAGTCAAGGGCACAACGTCCTTGATGAGTTTTTCTTCGTTGTTTTCCATGCGCATTGTGGCTAACTGTGTAATAGATCCTATCGGTTTTGCCAGTCCCTTGCGAGAGGCTAGTGTACCTACAATCATTGTGGTGGCAACCGCACCACCTACTCCAACTACCAACACGCCAAGACGTCCAGTAGCGGGTTTAATTTCTTGTTTCATTTCTATTCTATTAAAATTAAACTAAAATTGATGCAAAAATAAGATTAATTAATTACTAAAGCGACCTTTGTTTGCTATATAAACATTGCAATTAGCAGGATTTAACTTTTAGAAGGTCATGTGAAGACTTATCCTCAGGCCGGACTTGTCAATATCGGGCGAATCCCTATATGTGAGCCGCCAGACGTAGTCTAAACGTAATACCTTGAAAATGTTTTCAATACCCACACCCGCCTCCACGTAAGGTGTTTTTCCCATTGTACGGGTACTTGCTATCGGAAAAGCGAACAAACCGTCTGTCATATCCGGATTATTCTTATCACTCAAATGCCCATAAAGTCCACGACAGGAAACTATTTCCCTCCATTTCAGTTTTTTCAACAATGGGATACGATTGAACAACCACCCGTTGAGGAAATAGGTGACGTCCCACGAAAAGTATTCATCATTCATAAACTCCATAGCATTCATTAACGAATAGGATTCCGGCTGAATGGTGTAGGAAAGGTTCGCATTCGGCATAATGAGCAACGGAAAGGGAACTTTATCCCATACCTTCCCTGCTTTCAGAATAATATCCGTATAGCCGAAAGCGGAAAACCAGAAACGTTTCTGTATACCCGCTTCGGTATGATTATAGGTGTAATCACTTCCCAGTACTCCTTTTCCGGCAATGGTGTGCGACAGTGTAAACACCGGAGCATCCAGCGATACAGGGAAGCGGTTCCATTGTGTCTGAAAGAATTTCTCGTTCGGGGCATAGCGCAGCTTCAACTCCGCCGCACTGGTAGAGAAGTCTTTAACCGGAGAGTAAACCTCACCGTCTTTCCGCAGAAAAGGAATCAGGTAGCTCGATTCATCCGTCCGCCTGCGTGCCGTTAGCTGGAAGGAGAAACCGGAATAAAACTCATTGGTATAGCTCATTTCCGCTTGCCGGTAATAGCCGATACGATCATCTTTCTCACGCTTCAAGGCAAGGAAGACATTGTCTTTGCTTGTGTACAGATAGTTTTGTCCGTATTGGTTAACGTCCGATTCATAACGTACTTTCAGTGAATGGATGGGAAATTCATTGGCATATTCCTTTTTCTTTTTAAAGGAGTATTCTACTTCCGCCAGTCCTTTCAGCCTTTCGTCTTTGAAGCCATAAGCGATATAGCCTTTGCCGAACAGATGAGGGTTGAGCCATGCGGTCGTCATTCCACCAGCACGGATACGCGGTCCTTCCAGCGTATTCCCGCTGATGGTGGCATTCATGGGACCGATATAGAAAAGAGGGGCTTCTTTAGAGGTCGGGATGTATCCGGTGAAGAGAATGGATAGCACCTTTTCCGTCCAATAATAGACCGGATAGCCACGCAGTTGCGCCATCAGGCGGTCTACGGAGTTCTCCTGTTGCGAGATGGCTGCTTGCGGACGGTTCTCCGCCCAGAAAGTTTCGGGTCGGGACAGCGCTTCGGTTTCTTCGATGATACGTTCCGGTTTGGTGAAGGCTTTATCGGCTTCCTCGGTCGGAAGGAAAGAATAACGACTGTAATCCGCCACCCGACGGGCAAAGATACCATCCTGTCCTTCGGTCAGTTTGAATTCTACGGTGATACTTTCATGGTCGAGCAGACGAGTACCGTCTTCTGCCCGCTTAAATTCCTGTTCAAGCAGCATATAATCGACAAAGTTCAGATTGATCTTCTTCGGGAAGTTAAGTACGGCACGTTTGACAAAGTAGGTAGAGTCGAGCGTGACATACAAGTGCCCGTTAAAACCGAAAGATTCGGAATTAAAGGGGGTGAAAGCAAGGTCCGCACAGGTTTCACCGCCGATCTGCAAGGTATCCATCAGATAATATTTGTAGAATCCTGTCCCGATGCGGGATAAGGGGCTGACGAACTTATTGGTGAACAGGGAGATGTTGTTCTCGTAAATGTCCACGTCTTTAAAGACTTCATTAATAGCAGCCTGCATACCTTGTTTGGAAAGGAATTCATCGACTCCTGCCTGCTTGCGTCCTTTCACCCACTGCTTTTCGGAATGAGGAGATTTGCGGTAGTAGTCCGTAGCAAGAAGTTCACGGGCAGATACGGTCAGTATCGGTTTTCCGGTGACGGCAGAGGTGTCTACATATTCTGTCAGGAAATCAAATTTGCGGTATAGCCATTTCTTCTGTTTCTCTTCGTCGAAGTTGTTCAGCGCAAAGGTAGTCTTCTCATAACGGTCGCGCTGCCAGAAGTCTTTCTCATTAGGAGAATGGTCGTCACGATGTTCTATCATCCGACGGACAAACTCCACAGCGGGATTGTCTTTCTTACGGTAATGCTCGCGTTTAGGCTTCACCAATACTTCGTTGAGCGCATATGTAGCGGGAGAAAGTGCTACTTTATACGAAAGATTACGTGCCGGATGGATCAGTCGGCTATATTCATTATAGCCTACGGTTGAGATCACAAGCACTCCTTCGGAGCGATGAGTTTTGAAATAAAAGCGTCCGTCACTTCCGGTAGTCGTTCCTTCGGTCGTGTTTTTCAGACGTACAGATACATAAGATAAGGGTTCTCTGGTCAGAGAATCAGTCACCACACCCTGCACTATGTATTGGGCACTTAGCGGAATACTGATAGCCAATAAAAGAAAGAGCGCTACTGCACCTTTAATTATTAATCTCATATCTTATACCTTAACATCCTATTGAATTGAGCGGGGCAAAGGTAGGAGGGATTTCAGAACAAAAAAAGGTCTATATAGCGGAAGAACTGTTCTCGTTTGACATTTGATCAGGGAAAAAGAATACGGAATCTGGTCAATCCGTCGGCATAAGTCCGCAGAGAGAAGGTACAGCCGTGACGCATCAGAACCTCCCGGATAAAGATCAGTCCGATTCCCTGACCATTGGGCTTGGTGGAGAAGAACGGGCTGAACAGCTTCGCTTCCACCTCTTTGCTGATTCCCTTGCCGTTGTCCACCACTTCGACAATGGCAGGAGAAAGGGTGCGGACGATAATCTCTCCATCCTTCTCGATGCTTTCCGCAGCATTCTTGATGATGTTTACCAATACCTGTTCGAAGAGGGAGGCATCCATTTTTACCTCTTTCAGCGTTTCGTCTATCTCCAGACGAAGTTTTATGTTCCGGTCGGTACACATACCTTCCATAAAACGCTTGCATGTAAATGCGAGGTCATTCAGGTCGACAGGCGTGAGCGTCGGTTCGGGAATCTTCACTACATCGGCAAAACGGGTGATGAAACGGCTCATAGAGAAACAGCGTTCGGTACATACACGCATGACATCGCAAATATCATCCATGCCTTCTTCGGTAGAAAGCGCCTGTTCTACCGTATCCAGTGTGGAGGTTATTCCGGCAGTAGTGTTGTTCACTTCGTGGGCAATCATGCGGATCACTTTCTCGTAGGCTTTCTTCTCTGCCTTCATCACTTCGTCCGTCAGACTTTCTATCAGGAAGAAGGGGTGCTGAAATCCACGGTCAATAAAAGAGGAATGCGTACACCTATAAATATTCGAATCATTCAGACGGACGGTAGCCGTTTCTCCTTTCGGTACGTTTGCCAACTCGGCGGCAAGCGGAGAATCTATCTCGTTCATCTTTTTACCCAGAACATCTTCCTGACGGACACCCAGCATTTTCTGCGCCATCGGGTTCAGCTCGGAAAGGTCCTCGTCCAATGTGGTGAGGATGACTCCCATCGGAGAGGCTTTAATCAGCAGGTCAAGGAAGTTATTCTGTTCGCGGAGACGGAGACGTTCATTCTTTAGTTGCTCCATCATCCGGTTGAAGACGTTCACGATACGGTCAGCTTCATATTGCCCCACGGGACTTAACCGGCTGCTGAAATCCTGTTCGCGCAACAGTTCCATACCGCTTCCGATAGAGTTCAGCGGTTTCACAATCTTACGATAGAAAAACGGGAGATAACACAGGATAAAAAGGACCAACCCCTCTCCTATATAGAAATAGATCATATTCAACCGGCTTGAAAGGAAAAGCAATCCACCCCCCAAGACCAGAAGCAGGAAAACGAGTATACCAAAGAATCCTTTTATACGCATAATAATAGTAACATCTATCTGCTAAACACTGATTCCAAACTTCTCCAGACGACGGTAAAGGGCGGCACGACTGATGCCAAGCGCTGTAGCTACCTGACTCAGATTTCCCTTATGACGCTCCAAAGCCTGCAAAATCGTCTGCCGTTCTATTTCATCCAGAGTCATACCAGCAAAGGATGCGCCTTCGGCGACTTTCTGATCTTCGTGACGGATATACTGAGCATCAAAGTCGGCGGCATCAAGCGTCGGCTTTCCATTGACCAGAATCGTACGTTCTACCAGATTCTTCAATTCACGAATATTTCCCGGATAAGGTAAACGACTCAGAAACTGCAAGGCATCCGCCGAAAATTCGGTGCGAGGAAAACCGTTGGCCTCTGCCTGACGATCGGCAAAGTGACGTGCCAGCAAGGGAATATCCTCCCGACGCTCACGCAAAGCCGGCAGTCTGACGGTAATCAGATTAATACGATAAAACAAATCTTCGCGGAAAGTACGTTCGCCCACCATCTTACGCAAATCGGCATTGGTAGCGGAGACGACACGAATATCCGTCTTACGGGGACGGCTGTCTCCCAATACTTCAAACGTCTGATCTTGTAACACCCGCAAGAGCTTCACTTGACAGGAAGGGTCGAGATCACCGATCTCGTCCAGAAAGATGGTTCCTTTATTCGCCATCTCAAAGCGTCCGATACGGTCGAAGGAAGCATCCGTAAAAGCTCCTTTCTTATGGCCGAACATTTCACTTTCGAACAGACTTTGGGAGATTCCTCCCAAGTTCACTTTGACAAAAGGCTGTTTGGCACGTTGGCTGTTGATGTGTATTGCCTCGGCTATCAGCTCCTTGCCCGTCCCACTTTCTCCGGTGATCAGTACGGAAGCATTCGTCTTTGCTATACGGGCAATGGTATTCAGTACTTCCGTCAGCCCCTGACTGCGACCGATGATATGACGACGGTCGAAAGCGTCATTCTGTTCCTGCGTTGTCTCTTTGGGAGAGCCTGCCAGTTCCAAAGCCGTCTCGATACGTTGCAACAATGCCGCATTATTCCAAGGTTTGGTGATAAAATCGAAGGCTCCTGCCTGCATACCTTGCACGGCAAGCTGTATGCTTCCCCAGGCGGTCATCAGTATCACCGGAGTTTCCGGACGGAATATTTTCACTTGCCTGAGCAAAGTCAGCCCTTCTTCACCTGTAGTAGAAAGGGTGAAGTTCATATCCATTAAAATTAAATCCGGTGCTACGGAACGCACCACCTCCATAGCTTCCCGGGGACCGGAAACCGTTTGTGCTTCATATCCAGCCCGCTTCAACATAAAACTGAGTGAAGAGCGTACCGCACTGTCGTCGTCTATTATTAAAATCATAGTTTAAATTACTTGTGACAAAGATATTGTAAATACTCAATACAAGCAACAAATAGCCCGATTAATCCCTATTGTCGCACTATTTCATCAAAATCTGCTTCCAACTCCGTGTTAGCCTGGAAATCCCAGAGAGTCAGACTACGGATCTGATAAAAGTAATACCAGTAATAATAAAGTTCGGAGATGTGTTTCCGGCGTGCCTCGTCTTTGGCGTTCTGGGCATCATTCAAATCCAGTGTATTGATTTTACCAATCAGGAAGGTTTCAATACTGGTTTTGTAACGTTGCTGAGCTATGCCATCCGCCTCTTTGGCTATCTCCAATTGCTGTGCCTGATTATTGAAATGCTCTACCAGCAAGAATATGTCCTGGTTGAAGTTGATCTGTTCCTGCCGTATCTTCGAAAGTACTACATCCCGATTGCTTTTCGCTACCCGTACCTTTCCGCGTCTCTTTCCCCAGTCCAGAATCGGAATCTGAACGCCTACCTGCACAATCTGATTATCCTGCAAGTTCCTGTAGACACTGGAAAGTTCACGACTCTCTCCCGTATATCCTACACTGGCAAACAAATTAATGCTACGCAGATTACCACGTGCCGTAGCTACCGCATAATCGGCCTCCAACTGACGGCGACGAATATTCTGGGCAAAAGAATTACGTTCCAGCGCTTTATTCAAAACCATATTATATTCCATTTTACCACAATCTACCGACTCGGGAACAACAGGACGGAGGATTTCATCCTCTCCCACTCCCAGAAAGGCACGAAGCTGGAACATCTTAGCATTCAGATCACTTTCGGCTTCAGTCAACGCAGCCTTTGCATTCAATGCCGAAAGTTTTAACTGGAGAAGTTCATTTTCCGAAATCTGTCCCATCTTGCGTTTAGCTATAGCCACTTCGTAAAGCTGATTGGCATTCGTCAAGTTCTGACGGGCGGTTCCAAGAGTCTCCTTCGCCAACAGCAGATCAAAATAATAGGTAATAGCCCGCATCGTCACTTCTTCGGTAGCTGTGATAAATTCCGCTTTCGCTTCGGCATATCGCACAGGTTCTATACGCCTGTTCCACTTCACATTATTCACACCAAGAATAGGTTGGGTCAGTTTTAAAGTAACAGGAACGGACATCAGATGGCGATCACCGCTATTACCCAGTTGCTTTAGGTAGTCGAGGGAAGAGGTTAGTGAAAGTTGTCCACCGGTAAGCCAGATATTCTGGTCGATGGAAAGTTCACCGGAAAGACCTAAGGCGCTGTTGCGGACAAAGCTGTAAGAACCGTCCGGATTCTGATAGGAGCCGTAAGATTTATTGTAATTAGGCAGTGTTCCTTTCAGATTGATTTCCGGAAGAAGATCGGCACGGAATGTGCGATATTCCCAATAAGATGTTTTCAACTCATTCAAGGCAACGGCAGCGTCAACAGACTGCATACGCGCCATAGCGATAGCTTCGTTCAAGGTGATTTCCCTCTCTTTCTGTGCCGACACTGCCAAAGGCAGACAGATTGCAGCCAGAACAAACAATATACTTTTCTTTTTCATTGTACACGGTATTTTCCAGTCAGATAGAATCAAACCATGTGCCAAAAGAATAATACATTTATTATCAATCGGTTAGAGAAATGTATCAGTGTTCATTTTCGGACACTATGCACAGAAATGAACGTTCAGTCTTATTCGCAGAAATTCGGGATACGTACAGTAAAGCGAGTTCCCCTGCCTACTTCGGAAGTCACAAAGATCGTTCCTCTCAGACGTTCGACAATCGTCTGGCAGATACTCAATCCAAGACCGGCTCCCTGTGTAAAGTTGTCCACCTTATAGAATCGTTCGAAGATATGACGGATACCTTCTTCGGATATGCCGACTCCCGTATCTTCCACAAAGATTCGGGTATATTCGGGATCTTCATCTTCCTCATATCCGAAAGTAATGGAACCGTAAGTCGTAAACTTGGCAGCATTATTGATCAGATTATTGACGACTTGTTGGAGACGGACATTATCTGTCACCAGGTATTTTTTCTCATTATCGGGCATACGAAGCAACAGTTCCACTCTCGGAGGCATATTCAGTTGTTGAGAATCATGCACTGTCTTCAGCAGCAGAGGCAAATTATGATTGGCAAACATAAATTCCATTGTTCCTGACTCGATACGCGACAGATCGAGAATATCATTAATCAATGCAAGTAACAATCCGCAATTCTTATTGATCGTTGCTATAAATTGCCCTATTTCCTCTTCTGTAAAGCCGCTTGTATCGCTCAACAAGTCGGAGAAACCGACAATAGCATTCAGTGGTGTACGGATCTCATGACTCATATTGGCAAGGAAAGCAGATTTCAGTTTGTCAGCCTGAAGTGCCTTATCACGCGCCTCCCTCATTTCCTGTTCTGCTGTCTTATAACGTTGGATACTTTGGCATACACCTAATATATTATATAGCGAATCTCTCGTCAGACCGGAAATAACAGAGGAACGGTATTCCCACCATTCATATTCTCCATTGGCATTGCGCTGACGGAAATTCAAACGGGTATTGGTTTCTTTTCCCGCCAATGTTTTATCAAAGAGAATACGCATTTCCTTCAAATCCTCCGGATAAACCATACGATCCATTTCGTCGCGGGTGATGGAAGTAATCGACTCATCATAACCAAAACGAACAAGAAAACCTTGCGGAAAGATGAAACTATTACTCTCCACATCAAACTGCCAAGGGTAAATAGAACTTTCCTCCACGGCCATGTCAAAGAAACGTTTCTGCATTTCTTCATCCGATACGTTGCGTGCCGAAAGTGCCATACCGGTAATCTGCCCGCCTGAATGAATCGGAACAACTTCCCCGGAAACCGGGAAATAATGTTCGCTATGTACTTCTTTCATAAAAGCCCCATCGGGAATAATGACACTCTGCCCAGTCTCTCCCACCTTCTTCAATATCTTGTAAAGGATATCCTGACCGTTATAGTATATTTTGAAAATACTGCCCGCCATCATTCCTTCATAATTCCGTCCGCCCGATTCTGAGGGTAAATGAAGGATCTTCAGCAGAGAACGGTTGGTAAAGTGAATATGAAGATCAGTATCATATGTGATCACACCGTCGCGTATGGAATGGAAGATATTATCAAACTCATTCCGCTGTTCCACCAGTTTATTCTGCACCAACAAGCGGGTCTGGGCATGTATCCGTCGCTTAGCTTCACGACGGTTGACACGAATGAGCCACACGATAGAGACGATCAACAATGCCAGGATAGATGGATAAAGAAGAATAAACAATAATTTATATCTTTCCCAATACGGCTGATTAACGACACTGCCACTGGAGGAAACCTTATCCGGGTCTATATGAAAGAAGTCCAGCTGTTTATAATCGTAAATAAATCCCTGTTCCGTCTCCGTCACACCCAGTTTCAAGGGAGATTCCCCCTTCAACACTCGCGATGCCTTCTTTGCAGCAGACATCGCAGAGGTATAGGCGTCTGCGTCATATGCCGCAAATACACCGTTCATCAGCCCCACATTCTGACTGGAGAAGACCGGTGCTTTGGAGTTCTTGCCTACAAACGAAAGGAACGGTGACCATTTGGGAGCAACCACAACCCGAGCATAACTATTACGGGGATAACAGATAGCCGCAATAATATGATTGGTTGATTCATGCTGGGTATTGTAGAGTTTCATCTTGTAATCCGGATTCTCTTCCTGAAAAAGCTGCCATTCTTGTTTGAAGTCCTCACGTCCCTTATTACTCAGAAAACTGTTGTCAATCACACATATCACTTCTTTCCGTTGGGGAAATACCTTTTGTGCCTGCTTTAAGATCACATAAAAATCGGGATTAGCGGTGAATCCGCATACATTGGGAAGACTCGCTATAAGTTCTTTATCGGGATATTTGATTCCGAAAAACACAACCGGAACCTGGTAAGGCAACGAATCGCCGGAAGAGAAAAGAGTGTAAAAAGCCTCATCGCTGGCTGTGATAATCATATCCGTCTTTCTGTCACGGGCACGCTGACAAAAACGCTGCATAATCACTTTCTCCGAACTGAATGACCAAAAATCGGCATCCAAATATTCAGTAGTAATATTTACTGTCAGTCCATTCTCCTTGAACCCCTTTGCCACCCCCTCATTCAAGTCGTTGTGCCAGGGAGTTTGTGAGGTATACGATTGGATAAAAAGTATATTGTATGTATGTTCTGCTGCTGCCGCCCGGGCAAAAACAACGAAGAACAAAACTACAAACAAACAGTAATATTGTCGGTTCATAAGCAAAAAAACAGCATTGTTTTCAACATTTTGCCTACAAAGATAAGTTATTATATTGAAAACAATGCAAATAGCTTCAGTTTTTTATTCCTCGCGTAAGGCTTCTGCCGGCTGTATACGGATCGCCTGCCGGGCGGGGAACCAAATGCCTATGAGTATCATCAAAGCCATCAAAAGACTTGTCACACAAAAAGTGATAAGAAAACGAATGATACTCCACTCTATACCACCTTCCGTCAGTTCCAGATAACCTATATTATAACAAATAATTGCAGCAGGCAAAGCAGCCAGTGCCAGTAGCAACAAGCCTTCTTTATTAAGACGATGCCAGAGTCCCATGCGGGTGGAACCGACTGCGACACGAAGTCCGAGTTCTCCACGACGATGCTGGGTACGAAACCAGAATGTACCGACTATTCCCAACAGGATATTCACCAACAAAAAGCCCATCATCCAAAACCGCGTCTGCATCTGATTGACATTGGTACGATTATAATCCTCACGTATCATCTCGTAATCGTGTACCTTCAGTATAAAAAGATTTCCCACACTGAACTGGGTATCCGACTGTTCCATCAGACGCTCCGGAAAGCCGGGAGCCGTATTCGGCTTTACACGCAGGCAAACTTCCGTATTGAGCGGATACAGGTCATCATTAATCTCGGCCAATTGTGCTTCCGTAAGAGGAATAGCCATATAGCGATCGCTGTAATTTGGCCAAAAATCATTGTAACGTACCTTAGTCGATACGGCAGCTATTTTATAAACGTCTGTAGAATCATCCACATTCACGACTTCTTTTCCCAACAACGTACGGTCACCCTTATAACCGTCAGGCCATATATTCTCGCTGAGAACCGCATTTCCGTTTTTTATAGCCTGCATTAAAGGCTGATATCCCTGTCCATCCGCACTTTGATAACGGAACACCTGAAAAAACTCCGGTGTTACCGGACGTCTCAACGGACTGCGCACCAGCGTATCAAGGCGAAAACGGATGCCGGAATTACTTCCTATATACGGACGTGCATTCACTGATATCGAGACAGCCTCTACTTCCGGCAAGCGACGGAGTCGGTTAGTCAGTTCAACAATGTCCTGTCCCGTCGTCGTTTCCTTCTGCCCTCTCGGAATATAAGAATCACTCTTATTGTTTTTCAGACTGAGTTCCAGATAGTAAGTATTGGTGATGTCATATCCCAGCGGTTCGTAATAAGTACGCGCTGTTGCATACGTCCAATCGACAATATACCACAACACCACGAAAACAATCAGCAATTCTGCCCACAGCCACCCGTTCGAGCGACGTTCGTTCCATATTTGTTTTAACAGTTGCATCTTCTTAAAAATTAGTTTGTTGAATGTTTCGGTTATCTCTCATTGATGGCATCCACAATATTTGTCCGTGTCACTCTCCATGCCGGAATAGCAGCACTCAATAAATTAAGTGCAAAGCAGGCAAAAAATGCGAGCAAGAACACAACCGGGTCAAACAGCAGATCCATACACATGGTCCGCAAATCCGTCACACCATTACCCATAAAGTCAATGGAAAACAGCATACTTCCCAAAAAGAAAGTTGCGCCATAACTCAGAATTAATCCGAGCACTCCACCCAACAGTGAATAAAGCATATTCTCAGAAAGTACCTGTATCATCAGTTCGCGTCTGGGCGCACCGAAAGCTTTTCGAACACCAATTTCAGAAAGGCGTTTGCGCATACGCGACAATGTCAGTCCGGAAAGGTTGACAGCAGGTACGATCAACAGAATGATTAACGTTATTATATACTGACGGACAGCCTGCTTCACAGCCGGAGGATTATTGGCTGAATATCGTTGCGCCGCCACAAAATAAGTATCCGGCTGGTCACGATAGAGCAATTCATAATCCGGATAACCTTCCATATATCTGTCCCTGAGACGTTCAGCTTCCATACGGATTGCCGGAAAGTCATCCTGAGATTTAGCCAAAATGTAGACACTCACCATTCCCATAATTCCATATTCACCCCAACTGGCGGTAAACGCATCTGTTGAACTTAAAGGAATCCAAATCTGGGCATAAGCATACCGTGCCAGTTTGGATACGGGACGCACAACTCCACAAATCATATAAGCGGAGTGATTTAAAAGGAATGTTTTTCCGACTACATCCGATGTTCCGAACAATTGCCGGGCTATATCCTCAGATATTACTGCTTTGGTTGCACCGGCATCAAAAGTAGCCTTATCAAACGGATATCCCGAAAGGAAATCGAACTTAAATACTTTCCAGAAATCATCATCCACCTGCAATACACTGCAACTAACCTTCTCTCCCGCTGGCTTGGCAGCCAGCATCGTTTCCGAGAAACTGCTGGTTATAGTAACTGCTTCAGGGGCAGCCATTTCTTTAAAACAGGCTTTCGCTGTCTTATAAGAAACAGGTCCGTTACTCTGCCAGTTCTCGTTTGTTTTATACTGAAATCCCGCATACCTGAAAATCAACATACGGTCACGATAGCTTTCCGGAGCAAAGGGTGCAATAGTAGCACGCAATGTGATCACAATCACCATAATCATAGCAATAGCCAATGCCGTACCTATGATAGAGATAGAAGAAAGTAACTTATTCTCCTTCAACAGGTGAAATGCTTGTTTGAAATAGAGTTTTATCATTGTAATCTCATTATCTTCTCATTCATTTTCATACTTATCAGAATCCCCAGCCTTTCGTGCTCACATCCGGGCATTTCAGGCCTTTATGATTGATTCTGCCTACTCCGTCACGCTTCAGAGAAGCTCTGTCTGCCTTGCCGGACAATTTGATATTTCCGACTCCATCCACTTTGGCTTTCACAGTATTGCAGTTTACATTGACATTCATATTCCCTACCCCGTCTACCATTAATTCCAACTCATCACAATGGAGCTTTTTCACCTCACAGTTTCCCACTCCATCGAGTTTGAAAGTTACATTTTTCAGTTTCAGGGTTTCTTTAGCATTGAAGTTGCCGACACCATCGATCTTTACACTCTTCAAATCAGGGGCTGTGATATAGAACGTCAGGTTCTTAACGTTTTTTACATTCTTCTGCTTATATTCGATAACCAATGTTTCTCCTTTTACCGTTACTTTTGTTTTATCGACATATTCAAAAGGACCTTCCATCCGACAGGAATAAGTATCGGACTGAGTGAAAATAATGTTACCTACCGACCGCAGATTGATAGCGGAAAATTCGCCTACTTTACAATCTTCACTCACATTTTGTGCCCAAAGCGGGCAAAGGGCTACACTTAATAATACCGCAACAGCAGTTATAAAAATATTCTTTGTCATGATTAGCTTTTTTAGAGTTTAAAAGGGGATTACTGTACCTGACGGCCATCGAAGAAACGGATAGTTCTTGAAGTCTGTTTCGCCTGTTCTTCATTATGCGTCACCATAACGATAGTTCGGCCGTCTTCCTTATTCAGCCGATGGAGAAGTTCCATGACTTCGGCACCCATCTTAGAATCCAGATTACCGGTAGGTTCATCGGCCAGAATTATCTCCGGATGACCGATAATTGCACGCGCTATGGCCACACGCTGACACTGACCACCGGAAAGCTGCGTCGGAAAGTGATTCATACGATGACTCAATCCGACTTTTTCCAGTACCTCCTTCGCCAAACACTTGCGTTCACCGCTGCTGATACGACGATAGAGTAACGGTAACTCAACGTTATCCATCACATTAAGTGAATTAATCAGATGGAAAGACTGGAATACAAAGCCCAGTGTTTTGTTACGGAAAGCCGCCAGTTGCTTATCTTTCATTCCCTCAGTGTGCGTACCGTTAATTTCAACAGTTCCTGTTGTGGGTGCATCAAGCAGTCCCATAATATTCAACAAAGTAGATTTGCCACATCCGGACGGCCCCATAATGCTTAGAAATTCTCCGCGGTCTACGGTCAGATTCACGTTTTCCAGTGCTACCGTTTCAATCTCGTCCGTACGGTAAATCTTAGAGAGAGAAGTCAATGTTATCATAACTATAAGTATTTAATTTAGATCGTTTTTATCTCATTTTCAGCTTATTCTTGTTCTTATAAGAGCTCATATCACTGACTACCACTACATCTCCCGGTTGTAAGCCACTCACCACTTCCACATATTCAAAGTTGGAATCGCCCAGCTGTACTTTACGTTTCACCAGTTCGTCATCAGATGTCCGGACAAAAAGATCATACTCACCACGTCCCACATAGAAAGAAGCGTTTGCCATCCGCATCACATCTTCCTTTACGGCATTCATCACATAAACGTCCGTTTTCAGTCCCGAACGTAAACGGTGGTTATTATCGTCTTTCAACTGCACTGTAAAAGAAATGACTCCGTTTTTAGACAGGGGTGTCACACTGCTGACCGTTCCTTCCAGTTTGTCATTGCCTATCTTTACAACCGCTTTTCCTCCGGCAGCTACCCGGTCACCGTAGGTATCGGCTATTTCACCTTCTACCTTAAAATGGCTTAAGTCTGAGATGATGGCCACCTGTCCGCCTTGCGAAATCTGAGCACCGATCTGATTATTAATGTAGGTAAGAATCGCTTTACGCGGAGACCGAATCTGGGCATCGTCCAGTGTACGCTTCATTTCGGCAAGACTTTTACGGAAGATATTGAAATCCAGTTCCTGCACTTTCAGTTCGGCAGCTGCTACTTCTTTTTCGTTCTTATATTGTTGTTGGAGCTGTTCGTATTCCAATTGTGCTACGTTATAGCTCAATTCTGCCTGACGCACTTTATCTGTTGTTCCCGCTCCCAGACTGTCCAGATAGTGTTCGTTCCGAAGTTCCACTTTCATGCGGCTCAATTTCATGGCAGAGACCTTAATCTGCATCGCCATATCGGAAAGTTTCGTCTGATTATTGACGCGAAGCTGATCCAGCTTATAGCGGCGCATCTGTTCTTCGTCAAGCAGTTTTTTATATTCCGTTTCCGTGCTCTGAAGGTCGAGTTTCAGAATCGGAGTACCGATTTCCACACTATCCCCTCCTTTTCTGTATACCTCAACGATACGACTGTTAATGGGAGAATTGATGATTTCTTCAAATGCAGGGACTACCTTACCGGAGGCGCTGACACTAACTTCAATCATTCCCTTATCAACTGTAGAAAGTACCAGATCCTTCTTTTCCACTCCTGTCCGCATGACAGATATAAGTACGCCGATAACAACTATACCGGCCACTCCTATCGATGAATAACGGATGATCTTTTTATTGCGTTCTTTGTTACGCACTTCTTTGGGTATTTCTCTGTCCATATCTAAGTATTTACAATTTCACTTTCAGTTGTTTTACCTTTTATTATACCAAATCTATGCCAAAAGCATAATCAACTGATTAACAGAGAATAATAAAAAAGAGAAGGTGTCCGATATCGGACACCTTGTACGAATTTACCGTTCAAAAAAACATGGTGTCACTATACTGTTGTTATAGTGTCACTATCTCCTTGTAATAGTGTCACTATACCGACCGGATAGTGACACCATCGCAAAACGGTGCTATACTATTTCTTTTGAGTTTGGTTGCGGTTCTTGTTTGGCCGGTTGCGGCTCCTGCATGAGGTCTTTCCCCCAATGAGTAGTTGCCTCAATTGCTTCCCGGTCACGGATCTCTTTCGCCTTGCGGGCATAGACAATCATTCTCATGGACTGATCATAGGTGAAGTAATTCCATACCCAGTTCAACAACACCACTACTTTATTGCGTACTCCCAGAATAGAGCGCAGATGCACTACCAGCCACATTACCCAAGCAAACCATCCCTGCATCTTCACCTTGCTGAATTCCGCTACGGCACGATTACGCCCGACAGTCGCCATCGACCCCAAGTTACGATAATGAAAAGGCTTCATCTCTTTTCCTTTTTCCAGGCGAATCAGATTCTTTGCCAGCAATTCCCCTTGCTGGATGGCAACTTGTGCCAGTTGAGGATGTCCGTTCGGATAATCTTCGTCACCGGAAAGAATACATAAGTCACCAATGGCAAACACATTATTCGTTCCTTCTACCCGATTGAAGGCATCTACTTTGATACGGCCTCCACGACCGATTACGGACGTATTCATATTCCCAAAAGAAACTCCGGTCACTCCACTTACCCAAATAAAAGTACGGGTAGCAATCTCACTGCCGTCTTCAAGTGTCACCTTATGGTCACGGTAATCCGTGACACGCTTATTTAAAAGAATGTTGACTCCCATTTCACGGAGGAACTGTTCTGCATGGCTCGATGAGTCTTCGGACATTCCGGCAAGTAGCCGCGGACCCGCTTCTATCAGATAAATATGCATCAGACTGCTGGGCATATCGGGATAATCATTCGGCAATACAAATTTCTTCATTTCCGAAAGTACTCCCGCCACTTCCACTCCCGTGGCACCACCACCTACGACAACGATATTCAGCAACTCCTGCTGTTCTTGTTTGTTGGAGCAGGTCACAGCACGCTCCAAGTTGGCGAGAAGCGCATTTCTGAGCCCCATAGCTTCGGACACGTTTTTCATTGGCATGGCCTCCTCTTCGATATGTTTATTACCGAAGAAATTGGTCGTCGTACCTGCGGCAAGAACCAGATAGTCGTATTCCGCCTTCCCTATGGAGGTCTGTATCATGTTCTTTTCGGGGAAAACAGCACGTACTTCCGCCATACGGAAATAAAAATCTTTCCGATGCTGGAATATCTTGCGGAAGGGGAAGGAAATGGAAGTCGGTTCCATACCTGCCGAGGCCACCTGATAAATTAACGGAGGGAACTGATGATAGTTGTTCTTATCTATCAACACAACTTGAAAGCCTGATTTTTTCAGCTTATTAGCCAACTTCAAGCCACCGAAACCACCGCCTACAATGACGACCCGTTTCTTACTGTCCTTTGCAATATTTAGACTCATATATTAATCATGTTTTATCATACATAATAACACATGAGTATGGCATAAAGTTTTCTAACGCAGACGCAAACGATCTCCTACCTCCGGAATATATTCTCCGTCCTTACGATTCATCTTGTACAGATTCTTGAGACGGATACCATATTTCTGCGAGATGGCATGCATAGAATCGCCGTCTTTCACAATATATACAGTATGAGGCTTGGATGCTTTCTTCTTTTTACTCTTCAGATAGATGATATCTCCGTTCACCAAAGTATAATCACGCTGCAAGTCGTTATACTTCACCAGTTTCTTCCAGCTGATATCAAATTCCTTACCTAAATCCTTGAAAGTATCCCCACTACGGGCTACGATATAGGCGATATCATTGGCGATATACACCGGATGCGGACTCAGCAGCCAAGGGTTCTTTCGCAACTTACGTTCCGAGTAGACACCTTTGCTGTCATATTTATACAGGTCGTAATCTTCGATAATCGTAATCAGTCGATTGGCATAGGAAGGGTCTGTGGCGTATCCTGCCTTTTTTAATCCGCGTGCCCATCCTTTGTAATCGGTGATATCGAGTTTGAAAAGGAAGGCATAACGGGCACCCCTTTTCAGAAAGTCGGAATGGTCTTCGTACGATTCGCGGGGATGCTTGTAGGCACGGAAACATTCATTGCGGGCATCGTCATCATGACGTACCGAACGTCCGCGCCAACTGCCGCCACACTTAATACCGAAATGATTATTACTCTTGCGTGCCAACTGGCTGTTTCCGGCTCCGCTTTCAAGCAATCCCTGTGCCAGAGTGATGCTTGCGGGAATTTTGTGAAGCTTCATCTGCTCCACAGCCAAGTCACTATACTTATTTATATATTCTACATAACGTGCATTCCGTCTTTGTGCCTGTACTCCTACGGCAAAGAAGATAATGGCAGTTAGAAAGACTAGTCTATACAATTTGTTCTCCATTTTAACTTATATGTGGATTATCGGACACAAAAATCTGAAAAATAATTGGGATTATCAATCTCTTTTCTAACTTTGTAACATTAATAATGTAGAACTAACCTATTTACCGATATGAAGGACCTCACAATTACCGCTATAATCAAAGTATATCAATACGATGAACTGAACGAAGCTGACCGGTCATTAATGAAAACAGCCATGGAAGCAACCGCCCGCAGCTATGCTCCTTATTCGCATTTCTCAGTTGGCGCCGCCGCACTGCTGAACAACGGAACCATTGTGACGGGAACCAATCAGGAGAACGCAGCTTACCCGTCGGGACTTTGTGCGGAACGTACTACCCTGTTCTATGCCAACTCGCAGTATCCCGACCAACCGGTAAATACCCTCGCTATCGCAGCAAAAACCGAAAAGGACTTTATAGAAACTCCTATTCCTCCTTGTGGCGCCTGCCGCCAAGTGATTCTGGAAACGGAAAAACGTTACGGCCAGCCTATCCGTATTCTGCTATACGGCAGAGAATGTATCTACGAAGTAAAAAGTATCGGCGATTTACTACCGCTGTCATTTGACGCATCAGCCATGGAGGAATAAATTATGTTACAACAGTATCACACCAAACTAAAAGGAACACTCGCTCTCACAGATTCTTATCTGACAGAGAAAGCTTTGCAAAAAGAAAAAGGACTCTATAAGTTTATATGGGTCCGCCAAGGAAGCATTACAGTAGAAATCGACCATCAAGAGATGGTACTTTCAAAAGACGACGTTATCTCACTGACTCATCTGCAGCATCTTGAATTTAAGTCCATAGATGGTGAATATATGACTTTGCTGTTCAACAGCAACTTCTATTGTATCTATGGAAACGACCACGAAGTGTCGTGCAGCGGCTTCCTTTTCAACGGTTCGTCCCACCTTGTCCGCTTCACACTAAACGAAGCAGAGCGCCGGCAACTGGACCAGATTACCGAAGCCATGGAAAACGAGTTCACCGTTTCCGACAGCCTGCAGGAAGAAATGCTGCGTATCCTGCTGAAGCGTTTCATCATCCAATGCACCCGAATCGCCCGTCAGCGACTGGATATCACGCGCGAAAAGGAATCCGGCTTCGAGATTGTCCGCCAGTATTACAATCTGGTAGACGAGCATTACCGGACCAAAAAACAGGTACAGGACTATGCCGATATGCTTCACAAGTCACCGAAGACACTTTCGAACATTTTCTCAACATGTAAGTTGCCTTCTCCGCTAAGGGTCATCCACGAACGGGTGGAAGCGGAAGCCAAACGCCTCCTGCTCTACAGCAATAAGAGCGCGAAAGAAATTGCCGATATTCTGGGATTTGAAGACCAGGCTTCTTTCAGCCGTTTTTTCAAAAACATGACAGGACAGAGTGCCGTACAGTTCAGAAATACGGAAGTTGGGAAGAATTGATAAGTGAAGCGGAAGTATTGCCATTTCGGAGGTATGCAGAAAGCACGACCTTTGCGGTATAAAGTTAAACCCATAAAAAGACCGCAAAATGAAAGAGAAATTTATTGCTTTGCTTACCTTCACTTCCAGCTTGAAGAATTTCGGAATTAAGTTTATCCGTGTAGCTATCTTAGTCGTATTCGTATGGATCGGTGGACTGAAATATTTCCACTACGAAGCCGACGGAATTGTTCCTTTCGTAGCCAACAGTCCCTTCATGAGCTTCTTCTATGCGAAAGATGCTCCTGAATACAAAGACCACAAAAATCCGGAAGGAGCCTTCGTTCCGGAAAACCGCGCCTGGCACGAAGCCAATCGCACTTATACTTTCTCCTATGGATTAGGAGCGCTCATCATGAGTATCGGCATTCTGGTATTCCTGGGCATTTTCTTCCCGAAAGTAGCGCTGATAGGTGACACGCTCGCCATCATTATGACGTTAGGCACACTATCCTTTCTTGTCACCACGCCCGAAGTCTGGGTTCCGAATCTGGGTGGAGATGAATTTGGCTTCCCGCTATTGTCCGGTGCCGGAAGACTGGTTATCAAAGATATCGTTATTCTCGCAGGAGCCGTAGTGCTTCTTTCAGACTCGTCACAACGCGTACTCAAAACACTGAAAAAAAGTTGATTCTGTCCGCTACGGACACCTTTGCTTCCCGGATATGACGCAAAACAAATATACTCTTCATGTGTTATAATAGCTGAGTATAAATCGTTAATGAAAGGAAGTTATGAAACAATATGATGCAATTATTATAGGGTTCGGCAAGGCAGGAAAAACACTGGCTGCCGAACTTTCCAACAGAGGATGGCAGGTCGCTGTCGTCGAACAGTCCGATGAAATGTACGGAGGGGCTTGCCCTAACGTAGCCTGTATACCAACCAAAACTTTGATTCACGAATCAGAGATTTCCACCCTGCTTTATCACAATGATTTTGATAAGCAGAGTAACATGTATAGGCAGGCGATTGCCAGAAAAAACAAACTTACCTCTTTTTTAAGAGAAAATAACTACGAGAAATTAAGCAAACGCCCTAATGTGACTATTTACACAGGTAAAGGGTCTCTCGTTTCAGCCAATACGGTGAAAGTTGCTCTTCCCGAAGAAGAAATCGAACTGCAGGGAAAAGAGATTTTTATCAATACCGGCTCTACACCTATTATTCCCAATATAGAGGGGATTCAGCAAAGTCGAAATGTGTACACCAGTACCACTCTTCTGGAATTGGATATTCTGCCAAAGCACCTGATTATTGTAGGCGGAGGCTATATCGGACTGGAGTTTGCTTCGATGTACGCCGGCTTCGGAAGTAAAGTGACTCTTCTCGAAGCAGGAAACAGATTCATGCCCCGCAATGATTCGGATATCGCAAAAAGCGTTCGGGAAGTGATGGAGAAGAAAGGCATCGAGATTCGTCTGAATATCCGTACACAATCTATTCATGATACGCTAGACGGAGTAACTCTGACTTATTCGGATACTTCGGACGGCACTCCTTACTTCGTAGACGGTGATGCGATCCTTATTGCCACAGGCCGCAAACCGATGATTGAAGGACTGAACCTGCAAGCAGCCGGTGTAGAAGTCGATGCGCACGGGGCAATTGTAGTCAATGACCAATTACATACCAATGCCCCTCATATATGGGCAATGGGAGATGTAAAAGGAGGAGCGCAATTTACCTATGTCTCACTGGATGATTTTCGTATTATCCGGGATCAGCTTTTCGGGGACAAGAAACGTGACATCAACGACAGAGATCCTCTGCCTTATGCTGTATTTATCGATCCGCCATTGGTACATATCGGAATTACGGAAGAGGAGGCACTGAGAAAGGGGTATTCTTTCAAAGTCTCCCGACTGCCGGCAACCTCCGTTGTCCGTTCGCGTACCTTGCAACAGACAGATGGTATGCTGAAGGCTATTATCAATAGCCATAGCGGTAAGATTATGGGATGTACCCTGTTCTGTACCGATGCTCCGGAACTGATCAATATGGTTGCAATGGCTATGAAGACGGGACAGACTTATACGTTCCTACGTGACTTCATCTTCACACATCCGAGTATGAGCGAGGGGTTGAATCAATTATTCGACGTATAAAATTAATAATAAACAGAGCCTGTAAACCTAGTAAACAGAGGCTCTATTAGTACCAAACAGAGCCTCTAAGCTAAGAGAATAGAGGCTCTAAAATCATATACAGCAATTCCCGGGTTCCATATTTTTATTTATTTACGCAAGAATCTAAAGATAATCACGTATATTTGTTAAATGGAATCTAATAGGATACAGTATAATGGTACATAGAATATTTTGGCTACTTCTTATTACAACAACTTTATTAATGTTTCCCGTCCATGCACAGGATCGTCTGAAGAATTTAGAATTCAAACAATTCTCAACTCCGGACGGATTACCCAACAGTATGGTTCATCAGGTCTATCAAGATCGGGACGGTTACATCTGGATTCCCACCTTCTATGGATTATTCCGGTATGATGGTTATGAAGTCAGAACATATAAATCAAATCTTTACACTCCGGGACTACTAACCAATAATAATGTACTTTGCGTAGAAGAAGACTATTCCCACAGACTATGGATAGGAACTCATGAAGGTCTCTGTGTACTCGACAAGCAAACGGGACAAATGAGAAAAATGCAACTGGAAGGAATCAACAAACATCGTTTGAACGAAATCCACGTAACCAAAGAGAACAAAGTCTATCTGGGATATATCCGTGGAATGGCATATTATGATGCAGAACAGGATACATTGGTCCTGATGACACACAAGAATTGTAAAGGCGAAGTACCCGAACAAAAGAATGTTCAAACCATACTTGAAGATGAAAATGGTGATTTACTGATTGGTACCTGGCAAGACGGGCTCTACCGTTATCACATAAAAGAGAATAAGTTCACCCATTACCCTCCATTGAGCGAAAACAATTCCGTTTTGTCATTATTTCAGGATTCCAGAGAAGTTCTATGGGTGGGAACAAGCGGGTATGGTCTTTATAAGGTTAATTTCTCTTCAGACAAGCAGACATTGTCTATTGAAAAAAATTACAGATACGATCCTCTGAATATTTCCTCTATCCCTTCTGATTATATTTATTCTATCCATGAAGACTTGCAGACACATTCGTTATGGCTGGGAAGCCGGGATGGAATTGGCATTATGAATATGGCTAACGAAGGGACGTTCATCAATTACAAAGAATCGAACCCAGAACATTATTTGCCCGTACGCGAAGTGAACACCGTTTTTCGGGATAAAAACGGATTGATGTGGATTGGAACAAAAGGAACAGGAGTTTTTCATGCAGATACACACGCACGTTCTTTTGATGTCCTCTACCCACGTGGTAACGGGAAGTTCTTTACTGATTTGATCTCCACCTTATATATAGAAGAGAATGGAGCTTCCTGGATTGGTTTCGGATATGGAGTGGATTACCAGTCGAGAGACAAGAAGATATCTTTAATACCCTCCAAACGTCCCTATCACATTTCCTACAGCCCTACTTCCCAAGAAGTGCTGCTCGCCATTCATGATGGCGGAGTGATGGCTTGTCAGAATGGAAAGATTATCCACCAATATAAGACTTCAAATTGTGATTTCATTCCTCATGATCTGGTATATTGGATACATGAAGACCATAAGGGGAATTGGTGGCTAGGCACCTATAAGGGAGTTGGAGTCCGATATAAGGATGGTCGTGAATATTGTTTCAGCCGTATGCCTGGCATTGATGCCTTACTCTCTAAAGAAATTACCTGCATAATGGAAGATAATGACGGCTCCTTGTGGCTGGCAACCAACAATAATGGTATAGTTCATGTAACTGGAAATATGGAGCAACCGGAAACATTACATTGCCAAAACTACTGTATGGAGAACAAACTGTTACCGGTCAATACTCCCCTTTGTTTTCTATTGGATAAAAGCGGCAGAATATGGGTAGGCACAGAAGGAAGCGGACTTTGTCTGTATAATGTACAAGATGATTGTTTTGAATCCGTCCATCAAGCATACAATTTACCGGGAGATATGGTAGGCAGTATGGAAGAAGATAATCATGGAAACCTTTGGTTAGGCACTAATCAAGGATTGGCAAGATTGACTATCACCGGGGAGGAAAAAGGAAGAGTACGGACTTTTACTGTTGCAGATGGATTAGCAGATAACTTCTTTAATCAAAACGCATCTTTTTATCGCAATGGAACTTTCTATTTCGGATGTAGCCGCGGAATAGTTACTTTTGACTCCGAAATGATGAAGGAGAAACACTCTGATATTTCTTTGCGCATAACGGATATATTAATAGACGGCAAATCATTGGAACAAATACCGGAACAGCAAAAAAGCAAGATATCCTCTTTTACTGCCGATTATACAAAGACTCTCATCATCCCGTCAGCATATACCAATTTTACTATCCGCTTTGCATCGCTCACTTACAACCAGCCCCAACTGAACAAGTACGCATACAGGCTGCAAGGTTTTGACACAGACTGGCACTATGTGAATGCCGCCAACCGTAATGCATATTATTCTCAATTACCTGCGGGAGAGTATGTATTTGAATTACGAGCCACCAATGAGAATGGAGACTGGGGAGAAATGCGGACAATGGAAATCCTTATCGAACCTCCTTTCTGGGCTACCTGGTGGGCATATCTTATTTACGCTTTACTAACTGCATCTTTTTTAGGATTGATATGGTGGGAAATACGCCGAAGACTTATGTTGCGTAATCGGAAGTATCTGCAAAAAGGAGAAACAGACAAAGTACACCATATCAAACTACAATTCTTTTCGAATATTACTTCAGATGATGAGAAATTCCTCCAGGATGCCATTGACTGTGTAAACCGACATCTGGATGATCCTGAGTTTGACGTAACTCAATTTGTCAATGAGATGGCAACAAGTCGTACCACACTTCACAAAAAGATGAAATCACTCACAGGACTCAATACAACCAGTTTTGTACGGAGCATTCGTTTGAAAGCAGCCTGCAAAATCATGGATGAGAATAAGAATATCCGCATCTCTGATCTGGCATACAAAGTGGGGTTCAACGACCCTAAATATTTTTCGATCTGTTTCAAGAAAGAATTCGGTATGCAACCTACAGAATACTCGATGAAATCGGCAAAAAACACTTAATTGAATTCTAAAGAAAGAGAGTTGAAAGATGTTCCGAAAAGGTAGAAGGAACATCTTTCAACCTTATCGGGCAATGCCTCCCCCCTTTAATACTGACAGCCGGTTACCTTTGTGACATTAAAACTCTAATGTCTAATTTAAAAAGGTTGGCTTATGAAATCTAATTTTTATGGAAACAGAAAGTCGTTTATAGCGATATGCTTCTGTTCAATTTTTCTTTTCGGAAATCGGATTGTTTGCACCGCGGCAAATCACAACGAGGGTGAGTTTGTCTGGTACAATGGAAAACAAGCGATCACCTATTCCGTATCAAAATCCGTATCACCTGTGGTGACAGTTGCACTGGATATGTTTACCGGTGACATGAAACAAGTGACAGGAGTATTACCTCAAAAAACTCATACAGGAAATACAGCTATTAAAATTGTACAATTGGACAAGAATAGATCTGCACTGAAAGAACTTCTTAAACAGGATGTTCCTGTAGATAGCCTTATGAGTAAAAAGGATGCTTTTTTTATCAAAGTTACCGAAAGCTCCAATAAGAAACAATTGCTGGTGGTAGGCAGTGATGGCAGAGGGACTGCCTACGGAATACTCGAATTGTCACGTTTAGCCGGTGTGTCTCCATGGGTATGGTGGGGAGACGTCACACCCATAAAGAAAAATCAATTAACATTGCCTGCCGATTATACAACCTTTCAAAGCCCCTCAGTAGAGTATCGTGGAATCTTTTTGAATGACGAAGACTGGAGTTTACAACCTTGGAGTTGGAAAAACTTCGAACCGTCTGACACAAAAGGACGAATCGGTGCCCGTACTTATAAGGAGATTTTCAAGCTGCTGATGCGTCTTCGTGCCAACGCCATCTGGCCGGGTATGCACGGAATTACGACTCCTTTCTACTTTGTACCAGGAGCCAAAGAGGCTGCCGATAGCTGCGGTATCGTTATCGGCACTTCTCATTGTGAACCTTTGATGCGTAATAATGTAGGTGAATGGAAAGTCAGCGAACGAGGCGAGTATAATTATATTACGAATCGTGAAAGTGTACAGTCCTATTGGACAGAACGCTTGAAAGAAGCCGGACGCTATGAAAACTTCTATACGATAGGCATGAGAGGTATTCACGACAGCGGTATGGAAGGAGTAAAAACTCTTCAGGAAAAAACCGATGCTTTGCAGCAAGTTATAAATGACCAACGCACCTTATTATCTAAATATGTAAAAAAGGATGTAGCGAAAATCCCACAGGCTTTTGTTCCCTATAAAGAAGTACTTCAGATTATGGAGAACGGTTTACAGGTACCCGATGATATTACACTCATATGGTGTGACGACAATTATGGCTACATGACTCGTCTGAGTGACCAGGAACAGCAAAAACGCAGCGGAGGTGCCGGTGTATATTATCATCTCAGCTATTGGGGACGTCCGCATGACTATATGTGGCTATGCACTACCCAACCGGGGTTGGTCTATAGTGAAATGAAACAAGCCTATGATTGCAATGCCCGTCGTCTGTGGATTGTCAATGTGCATGATTTAAAACCTGCAGCCTATGACCTGGAGCTTTTTCTGGATATGGCATGGGACATCAACTCTGTATCTCCCTCTACCCTCGTACAGCATCAGAAAAATTGGCTTTGCCGCGAATTCGGTACAGAAGCGGGAGAAAAGTTATTGCCGGCCATGCTGGAATTTTATCGTCTGTGCGGTATCCGCAAGCCAGAGTTTATGGGCTGGAACCAAGTAGAACTGGATAAAAAGAAATATATAAAAGGATGGTCTCCAATCAAAAACACAGATTTCAGTCTCACTGAATTCGGTGGAGAACTAGACCGTTATCTGGAATCTTATGAGTCAATAAAAAGAATCCTGTCCGAAGTAGAACCGATCATTCCTCAAGAGAGAAAAGACGCTTTCTTTGCACAAATTAAATATCCTGTATTCGGTGCAGCAGCTATGAGTACTAAAATGCTGGAAGCACAAAGGGCGCGCTGCATTTTTCCGGGAAGTTGTGATACTAACTTGTGGACTCGTGAAAGCCAATTGATGAATGCTTGTGCAAAAAGTATCAAAGCCTATCAGGAAATTCGTGACTTGACAGATTATTATAATCATAAATTAGCCGGTGGTAAATGGAAATATTCCATGTGTTACAATCCACGTGATTTATACGTATTTTATCCGCCTACCCTCCCTATATGGTTAACTGATCAGGAAATTGAGCAATATACTTTTCCTGAAAGTACCAAGTCGCTCCCCCTGAAAGAGGTATCAAAAGACAAATGTATTGTTGCCAATGCTTGCAACTATACCAAAGCAACAGACGGGGTGATCGTCATTCAGTCATTGGGACACAGCATGAACGCTGTATCCCTACCAAAAGGAAAGACAATCACCTTTGATTTTGAAAGTGCATGGGAAGGAGAGGCTATTCTGCGTACAGCCGTCATCCCGACACAGCCGAACGATAAAGGAGATATTCGCTTTAGTGTCAGCATAGATGGTGAAACGCCTCAGATATGTTCCTTTAAAGAAGGTTTTCGTACCGAATCCTGGAAGCAGAATGTTCTTCGCGGACAAGCAGTAAGAAATACCAAGCACAGACTGACAAAAGGAATGCACACTCTATCCATTACTGCTTTAGACAATCATGTATTAATAGACCAATGGATGATTGATTTCAAACCGGAAAGACAGTTTTATGTATTCCCTATAGAACCAACCTATCAATATTAAAGAATGAACCTATATGAAAACATTTATTTTTATAATCTTAAGTTGTTTATTCTCCTTAGCTGTAAATGCACAGACTACGGAAATCCAATATCTGTCGGGAAGCGGATATCAAGACACAAAGACATGGGAGTTTTATTGTTCCGCAGGCATGAACAGTGGCAAATGGAGCAAGATAGAGATCCCTTCGCAATGGGAATTACAAGGGTTTGGCGAATACACTTACGGACGTTTCTATTTGAATAAAGGAGCTAAACCCAGCGATGAAACCGGGCTATACCGATATCAGTTCAAGGTACCCGCTAAATGGAAAGATATGCAAGTCAGTATTGTTTTTGAAGGAGTAATGACAGATACTGAAGTGAAAATAAACGACATACCGGCAGGCGACATTCACCAAGGCGGTTTCTATCGTTTTAGCTATGACATAACAGATAAACTAAATTTTGGAAAAAAGAATAATCTGGAAGTAAAGGTATGGAAAGAATCTGCCAATAAATCAGTGAATGCTGCCGAACGACGTGCAGACTGGTGGCTCTATGGCGGTATTTATCGGCCCGTATACCTCAAAGCCATGCCCCAAACACATATCGAACGTATCGCAGTAAACGCGATGGCAAATGGAAAACTAGCAACAGAGCTACATCTGAGAAATATTTCCCAAGACTATTCAGTAGCGGCAACAATTACTCCTGTAGACAGTAAGACAAGTATTGGCAGGCAAATCATTTCACTGAACAGTGATGAAATACAAACTATAACTACAGAATGGAAAGGCATTCAGACATGGGACTGTGAAAACCCCAATCTTTACACTTTAAAGCTGGAACTTATCAATCCTCAGAAGCAAATTGTCCACATCCATGAAGAGCGTATCGGATTCCGTACCATTGAGTTCCGCCCCAAGGACGGCATTTATGTCAATGGAACCAAAATTATAGTAAAGGGAACCAACCGTCATAGTTTTCATCCTGATGGCGGACGTACAACAAACCGTGAACTCAGCCTGCAAGATGCCTTATTAATTAAAGAAATGAATATGAATGCCGTACGTTCTCATTATCCTCCCGACAAACATTTCCTGGAAATATGTGACTCGCTTGGCATATTCTATCTGAACGAACTTGCCGGCTGGCAGAATAGCTATGACACGGAAACAGGATTAAAATTACTGTCTGAGATGATAAACCGTGATGTAAACCATCCCTGTATCTTTATGTGGAGTAATGGAAACGAAGGAGGATGGAATAAAAATATAGATGCCCACTTTGCAGATTATGATCCGCAGAAACGTCATGTCATCCATCCGTGGGCTGATTTCAACGGGCTTGATACTCATCACTATCCAGCTTATCAAACAGGTCCTTACCGCTTGGCAAACGGATATAATGTATTTATGCCTACCGAATTTCTACATGGACTTTATGATCGCGGACAAGGAGCCGGCCTGGATGATTTTTGGGATAGCTATAAGTCTAATCCCTTATTTGCAGGAGGATTTTTATGGACATACGTTGATGAAGCCGTTAAAAGGACCGACCAAGGAGGGCGTCTGGACTCGGATGGTCCTAACGGTCCGGATGGCATTGTAGGCCCCAGACGGGAAAAAGAAGGAAGTTTTTATACCGTCCGTGAAGTCTGGGCACCTATACAATTCCAGAACCTCTTTATCACCCCATCTTTTAAAGGAGATTTCATGATAAGTAACAACTATCTTTTTACGAATCTGAAAGAGTGCAGTATGAAATATCGAGTCTATTCCCTTTCATCACCTTTAAAGAAGGGGACACAAACGCTGCTTTCCGAAGGTGCAGTGCCCCTTCCGGATATTGCTCCGGGTGAAACCGGCAAGGTACATATGAAATTACCTGCTGTTTTTTTCCAAGGGGATGTGCTGGAACTGGAAGCTTATGATAAACAGGGGCATTCTATCTGCAATTGGACTTGGCCAATCAAATATGCCAATGAATATTTTGCAATGCAATATAATAAACATATTAGTACTTCATCCGCAAGTATTAAAAAGCAGAATGGAGAGGTCACTTTGTTTGCTAATGGTATCTCTGCCACCTTTAGAAATGGGATACTTATCGAAATAAAACAGAAGGATGAAATCATCCCGTTAAATAACGGTCCATTACCTGTCGGTATGAAAGCTAATTTTAAAGAAGGCTATGAGTACATGCAAGGTAATGACGCCTGTTACATTGCCAAATATGAAGGAGGAATAGATTCAATTGTCTGGCGTATGTCCGGAGACGGATTATTAGGTATGGAAGCTGTACTGCTGAATGATCCTAAAGGTCATGGTTTTGAGGGAGCCTTCTTTGATAAGAAAATATATAATCTCGGGCTCACTTTCTCTTTTCCGGAAAAAGAAGTGAAAGGCATGAAATGGATGGGACGTGGCCCTTACCGTGTATGGAAGAATCGTATAAAAGGTACCAATTATGGCATTTGGGAGAAAGAATACAATAATACCATAACCGGTGAAAGTTTTGATCATTTAATCTATCCGGAATTCAAAGGTTATCATGCCAATGTTTATTGGGCAACATTAGAATCAGATCGCGTACCTTTCACTGTTTACTCTGAAAGTGATGGCTTGTTCTTCCGTGTATTTACTCCGCTGGAACCTGTCCATCGACGTAATGGTGAAAACACAATGTGGGAATTCCCGGAAGGTGACATCTCTTTTCTTTATGATATTCCCGCCATGCGTTCCGGAAAATCCATTCCTGAACTTGGTCCCCACAGTCAGCCAAGCAGTATTCGCATTAAAAAAGGGGATGACGGTTTTAAAATGAAATTATGGTTTGATTTTCGAGTGGAAAAGATGTAATAAGTTAATAAAGTAGGTAGTGAAAATGAAGAGCGGGACATTTTTTAATTGTAGTCTCTGCTCTTCATTTTTTTATTCCATATTCTGAATTAGTTCAAAGAATCCATTTTTCCAGCCAAAACCCAACAATATTATAAAAGAAAGTACTATCTTTGCGCCCAAGTTAAACTATATACTTACCACAATGAGAATTTCTAAGTAAGACAACACTTCTAGTAAACATCACTTTTCATCTATGCTTTTTCTTTATCGTTAAGCATCACGAAATTCGTGTTGTTTAGCCAGTATTGTGTTTGTCGTTCCCCTGTCCCGTGATTATCCTCACCCAGTTTTCAACCTCAAACCCAATAGACCATCATGCCTATTAGTATTCAACAAATCAGCTATATCCATCCGGATAAAGAAGTATTATTCAGTGACCTTAACTTTGCCATCAGTAAAGGGCAGAAGTTAGGATTAGTCGGCAATAACGGCTGTGGCAAATCTACCCTGCTGCAAATTATTGCCGGACAATTAACACCCTCTTCCGGCGTCATCGTCCGACCGGACGACCTCTATTATATTCCCCAACATTTCGGGCAATATGATTCGTTGACCATCGCGCAAGCCTTACAGATAGACCATAAGCAGAAAGCACTACATGCTATCCTTGCGGGAGATGCCTCAATAGAAAATTTCAGCATATTGAACGACGACTGGAATATAGAAGAACGTTCCGTCGCCGCCCTCGATTCGTGGGGATTGGGCCAATTCCCACTATCCTACCCGATGAATCTGCTCAGCGGAGGAGAAAAGACACGTGTATTCCTCGCAGGTATGGACATTCATAATCCGTCTGTCATACTGATGGATGAACCGACCAATCATCTCGATTCGTCAGGCAGACAACGTCTGTATGACTGGGTGGAAAAATGGCGTTCCACGCTGTTGGTAGTAAGCCATGACCGTACACTGCTGAATCTTCTTCCCGAAATATGTGAACTGGAAAAGCATCAGATCAGCTATTACGGTGGAAACTATGAATTTTACAAAGAACAAAAAACACTGATGCAAGAAGCCCTGCAACAACGCATCGAAGAAAAAGAGAAAGCGCTCCGCACTGCCCGCAAGGTAGCCCGCGAAACAGCTGAACGGAGGGATAAACAAAATGTACGTGGTGAAAAAAGAAACCTGAAAAAAGGTGTCCCGCGTATTGTACTGAACGGTTTGCAAAGCAAATCGGAAAAGAGTACTGCCAAACTAAGCGGTGCACATCAGGAAAAAACCGAGAAGTTAACTGACGAGCGTAACCAACTCCGAAGCTCACTCTCGCCGACAGCTGCACTAAAGACTGACTTTAACAGTCCCGGACTTCATACCGGTAAAATACTGGTTACGGCCAAAGAGATTAACTTCGGTTATCATCCCGATCAGCCACAACTTTGGCGAGCCCCTCTCAGCTTTCAGTTGAAAAGCGGAGACCGCCTTCGTATAGAAGGAGGCAATGGCAGCGGAAAAACAACTCTGCTGAAAATCATAACCGGACAACTTCAACCACTGAAAGGCACGCTCATACAGGCAAATTTCACCTATGTATATCTAAATCAGGAATATTCGATCATCAATGATCGAAACAGTATTTTGGAACAAGCCTATGCCTTCAATGGCCGCAACCTGCCGGAGCACGAAATAAAGATTATTCTGAACCGATATTTATTTCCGGCTTCCGAATGGGATAAATCTTGCCGGAAGCTAAGCGGCGGAGAGAAAATGAGACTTGCCTTTTGTTGCCTGATGATCAGTAATAATATACCCGATATGTTTATACTGGACGAACCGACCAATAACCTGGATATACAAAGCATCGAAATTATTACCGCTACCATCAAAAACTATGCAGGTACTGTGATAGCCATCTCACACGATAATTATTTCATTCAAGAGATTGGAGTGGAACAAAGTATATTTTTAAGTTAATCTATTCATATTTTATCCGGTAAACCCTACATATATCGATACAGTTTTTATAACTTCGCAGCGCGAAGAAAATAGAAAAATATAAAATGAATCAAACAGCTGAATCCCTGTGGTTTGTCTTTTACAAAGATGAACTACTGCTTGAAAAGGAGGGGAACGGTACATTTGCCATTCCCTGTGGAGAAATTCCTCCTATCCTTATCAAAGACAAGACTACAGTACACAATATCACCACACTGGAAGGAAGAAACTGCAAAGCCTATTCCGTATCCCAACCTATTGAAGAGACAAAACAATATGCAATGATAGGGCTTCGCGCTTCTTACGAATACCTCCCGCTGGGACATTACCAGGCAGCAGGCAAAGCCCACGAAATACTGCATTGGGACAGAAACAGTCTGTTCTGCTCGGCTTGCGGCACTCCGATGGAACAAAAAGAATCCATCATGAAACGCTGTCCGAGTTGTGGCCGTGAAGTGTATCCGGCTATCTCGACAGCCGTCCTTGTTTTAGTGCGCAAAGGCGACTCCATACTTCTCGTTCATGCCCGCAACTTTAAAGGCAGATTCAACAGCCTTGTAGCCGGATTCCTCGAAACAGGCGAAACACTGGAAGAATGTGTAGCCCGCGAAGTGAAAGAGGAAACCGGACTGGACGTGAAGAACATCACTTATTTCGGCAACCAGCCCTGGCCCTACCCCAGCGGATTAATGGTAGGATTCATTGCCGATTATGCCGGAGGAGAAATCAAATTGCAAGAAGAAGAATTAAGCTCCGGTGATTTCTATACAAGAGATAATTTGCCGGAACTTCCACGAAAACTGAGCCTGGCACGGAAAATGATCGACTGGTGGCTGGAATGCTCCCACAAATAAACAGACATGGAGAACATCATCAAAGGAATCCGCCGATATTATCCGGTATCTGACAGCTCACTGGAAATGCTTTTCAGCCACATGAAAAAGCTGGAATTGCCAAAGAAACACTTACTGATACACGGCGGAGTATCAGATCGTCACGTCTACTTTATTGAGAAAGGATTTTGCCGCTCCTATTGCCTGCGTGACGGTGAAGAAATCACGATCTGGTTCTCACGCGAAGGCGATATCACTTTTGCGATGAAAGACTTATACCACAACCAACCGGGATACGAATATGTAGAGTTACTGGAAGATTGCGAACTATATGCCATACGCATTGATGAATTAAATCAGATTTATGAAACAAATATCGAAATTGCCAACTGGGGACGCATTATCCATCAGGAATGTCTGCTCTACATGGACATACACCACATAAACCGACTATACCTACCGGCCAAAGAACGCTACGAACAACTTCTACGCGAACAGCCGGATGTAATTCACCGTGCCCAACTGGGATATATAGCTTCCTTTCTTGGGATGACTCCACAACATTTAAGCCGCCTGCGCTCCGAATCCTGAGTTCTTTTTAATCTATGTGAATTTTTATATCACAGAAAAACTGTACTTTTACAGCCGAATACAAAAAAGAAACAGATAAACATCGTGATCAACACATTAACATCTTTACGAATATTCTTTGCCTTGATGGTATTCGGAGCACATTGCTATGTTCTGGATACAAGTTTCGATGCCCACTTCTTTAAAGAAGGATTTGTCGGAGTCAGTTTCTTTTTTGTCCTCAGCGGGTTTATTATTGCCTACAATTATCAGGAAAAACTACTGACAAAAACGACTACTAAACGCACGTTCTGGGTAGCACGTATTGCCCGCATTTATCCCCTGCATCTACTTACACTATTAATTGCCGCATGTATAGGAGGATATGTTCAATATAGCGATACGACGGACTGGATCAAACACTTTGTCGCCTCTACCTTTCTGTTACAGCCCTTCTTCCCCTCTGCCGATTATTTTTTCTCTTTCAACAGTCCTTCATGGAGCTTGGGGTGCGAACAGTTATTTTATTTCTGCTTTCCTTTCGTGATTCCTTTCTTAAGCAGCAGGCGAAAACTATTGGTTGTACTCTCAATCTGTCTTCCGGTCATGCTGGCAGGTATGTATCTGACTGCCGACGAACAAATCAAAGCATATTGGTATGTCAATCCCATCACCCGCCTGCCGGATTTTTTTGTGGGAGTATTACTTTATCAGATCTATCAGTCATTACACAATAAAAAAATTTCTTCCTCCACGGGAACATTGTTGGAAGTAGCATCCGTCGCTTTATTTCTTCTTTTTTATCTTTGTGCCGCAGATATACCTAAAGTATACCGTTATTCTTGCTATTACTGGTTACCTGTTTCTCTGATGATACTCATCTTTGCCTTCCAGAAGGGAGGTATATCCCGGCTATTATCCAATCGGTTTCTGATAATAGGTGGAGAAATCAGCTATAGTTTCTACCTGATACATTTGTTTATTATACTCACATATACGAAAATGGCAGCGCTCTATCAATGGCAGGTGTCATGGATGATCAGTGTTCCCCTCATTTTCGGTATCACCATTATACTTAGTTTACTTTCTTACTATTATTTCGAAAAGCCCGCCAATAAATGGGTAAAACGAATACTAACTAAAAAACAATCATAAATCAACCCCATGGAATTATTAAAAAAGACACCACGAATTGAAGTAGTAGATGCCCTCAGAGGATTTGCAGTTATGGCCATCCTCTTGGTACATAATCTGGAACATTTCATTTTCCCCGTTTATCCGGAAAGTTCTCCCGAATGGCTTAGCATTTTAGATGCCGGAGTGTTTAATGCAGTATTTTCACTGTTCGCCGGAAAATCTTATGCCATATTCGCACTGCTTTTCGGATTTACTTTCTATATCCAATCGCATAATCAGCAGTTGAAAGGCAAAGATTTCGGCTACCGTTTTTTATGGAGACTGGTTTTACTTGCCGGTTTTGCCACTCTTAACGCGGCTTTCTTTCCGGCTGGAGATGTTTTGCTTCTGTTTGTTGTTGTCGGTATCATATTATTTATTGTACGCAAATGGAGCGATAAGGCTATTTTAATCACCGCTATCTTATTTTCATTACAGCCTATTGAATGGTTCCATTATATAATGAGTCTGTTCAATCCTGCCTACACCCTGCCCGATCTGAATGTCGGAGCCATGTATAGCGAAGTGGCAGATTACACCAAAAACGGAACTTTTTGGGAATTCCTCATTGGCAACGTCACATTAGGACAGAAAGCGAGCTTATTCTGGGCCATTGGTGCCGGACGCTTCTTACAGACTGCCGGACTTTTCCTGTTCGGTCTGTACATCGGACGCAAAGAACTGTTCGTCACTTCCGAGTCTCATCTAAAATTCTGGACCAAAGCACTGATCATTGCAGCTATCAGTTTCGCTCCGCTTTACTCTTTGAAAGAGCAGATCATGCAAAGTGACAGCAGCCTGATTCAACAGACCGTAGGGACAGCTTTCGATATGTGGCAGAAATTCGCATTTACCATCGTACTGATTGCTTCCTTCATCTTACTTTATCAGAAGGCTAAGTTCCAGAAAACCGTTTCCAACCTGCGCTTTTACGGAAAAATGAGTCTGACTAACTACATCACACAATCTATTATGGGAGCTATCATCTACTTCCCATTCGGATTTTATCTAGCTCCCTATTGCGGATATACGCTCAGTCTGATTATCGGAATCATTCTGTTCCTATTGCAGGTACAGTTCTGTAAATGGTGGCTGTCGAAGCACAAACAAGGACCATTGGAAACCATCTGGCACAAATGGACTTGGTTGGGAGCTAAGAAATAATGAAGAAAGCAGGCCACGAAGTACACACAAACTACAAACGAACAACTTATGAAAATGAAACGTTACGTATCACTCTAAAGCATCAACAAAACCGTGTATCCCCGTAGCCTGCATGTTTAAATTGAGATGATTTAGATAGAACAAGATTTCCATAAGAAGGATTAGCAAGGGAACTTAAAGAATGCAAAGGAAATGAAAGACCGATGAAAAGGCGGTTACATAAAAGAAACGCCTCCATAATCTTCGAGACTATGGAGGCGTTATTTATTATTTCTCTATTCTGAAATATCAGAAGAAGAACGGAATCAAATACCTAATGACTTCTTCACTGCTTCAATCTTTTCCATTGCAGCAGCATCAGCAGAAGCGAAACAGTTGCGACAACCCATTTCTCCTTGTACTTCCATATAGAATTTGATCTTCGGTTCTGTTCCCGACGGGCGAACTGAAACTTTGCTTCCATCTTCAGTGAAGTATTGGAGCACATTAGATGTTTCCGGCATATCAAGGTCAGTCACCTTGCCTTCTGCATCTGTCTGTTTCAGCGTCTTATAGTCTTTGCTCAAAATCACCTTGGAGCCACCCAGTTCTTTCGGAGGATTAGCACGGAAGTTTTCCATCATAGCTTTGATTTCTTCAGCACCGCTCTTGCCCGGTTTCACTACGTTCACTGTGAATTCTTTGGAGAATCCATATTCTACGTAGATATCCAGCAACAACTGGTACAATGACTTACCGTTATCTTTTGCCCATGCAGCTACTTCTGCAATCAGACAGCAAGCTGATACGGCATCTTTATCACGTACGAAGTCTTCGGCAAGGAAGCCGTAACTCTCTTCACCACCACCGATATATTTCTTTTTGCCTTCACGCAGACGGATTTCACGTGCGATCCATTTAAATCCGGTGTAGCAGTCGAGCATTTCGATGTTATTCTTATCAGCAATCTTCTTGATAAGTTCGGTAGTAACGATAGTCTTCACACAGAATTCATTACCCTTGATCTTACCCAATTGTTTGTACTGAGTCAGAATATAGTAAAGATACATCATACAAGTCTGGTTACCGTTGATCAGTACCCATTCACCCTTGTCGTCCTTGCAGGCGATACCTACACGGTCAGCATCCGGATCGGAAGCCATCACAAGGTCGGCATCAATTTCTTTAGCCAGATTGACAGCCATAGAAAGCGCCTCGGCATTTTCCGGATTCGGAGATATTACTGTCGGGAAGTTACCGTCTTTGATCATCTGTTCGGGAACAGTAAATACATTTTCGAATCCCCACATCTTCAAAGCGCGCGGAATCAGCATCATACCTGTACCGTGAATCGGAGTATAAACGATCTTCATATCCTTATGACGGGCGATAGCTTCCGGATCAATAGAAACTGTCTTCACCATATCAAGGTAAATCTTGTCAATATCTTCACCGATGATCTGAATCAGATCCGGGTTCCCCTGGAACTTGATATCAGCAGCGGAAGCGATATTATTCACTTCATCAATGATACCAGCATCGTGCGGAGCCAGTACTTGCGCACCATCATCCCAGTATGCTTTGTAACCGTTGTATTCTTTCGGATTGTGAGAAGCAGTCAAGATAATACCGCTCTGGCAACCGAGGTGACGGATTGCGAAAGACATTTCCGGAGTCGGACGCATATCATCAAACAGATATACTTTGATGCCATTAGCTGAGAAAATGTTGGCTGAAGTTTCAGCGAACAGACGGCTGTTGTTACGACAGTCGTGCCCAACCACTACAGAAATCTGAGGCAGATCTTTGAAGTTCTTCTTCAGATAGTTGGAAAGCCCCTGTGTAGCAGCACCTACCGTATAGATATTCATGCGGTTGCTACCTACTCCCATGATACCACGCAAACCACCCGTTCCAAATTCAAGATCTTTGTAGAATGCTTCGATCAATTCGGTTTTATCTTCGTTCTCCAACATACGTTTCACTTCAGCCTGAGTTTCGGCATCATAAGCCGGGGTCAGCCATTTTTCGGCTTTCTCAGTGACCTGCTTGATAAGTTCCTGATTTTCCATTTCGATTATTGTTTATTGGTTAATGATTATTTCTCTATTCTCTGTCAATCCTTGAATATATGCCAAGTCTTGAGCACACAAATGTAAAAGAATAAGTTTATAAATCCTAGTTATTTAATGAATAATTGACAACTATTTCACCAAATATCTCTCTCCTGTCTGCTTCACATATTCCTCCAGAAACTCCTTCGGATATCCCGGACGAATGACACCGGCAGGCTGTCCGATAGAATTCCTTTCAAACTGTCCGTCCTTCACGCGCTTCACTACTCCGTCGTTGTACTTCACAATCAGGAAAGTGCCCAGTTGCTTCCAAGTATCAAAAGTACTCTGAGCGGTCATATTGGTATAGTTAGTCAGGAAAGCGATTGCGGCATTCTTATCTTTTGCCAGCAATTTAGCTGCCATTTCTTCAATACCTTCCTGCGCATTATTAAAAGTCGTTTCCATCTCTTTCTGAGTTGCACGCACGTCACCGATCATCAGATCATAACGCGGATAGACCATATTAGACACCCAGTTGAAAATCCAGAAAGCGGAATTCCAGGAGAACGTGATGTAGTCTGCGCCATCTACACGTGTATAGCACAACGGGGCTTTCGTCGTACAGCAATAAACAGGAGTAAATACGGCCATATTCGCATCATCCACTCCAAACCAAAGAACGCCGCCTATGGGGTCCGGCTTGTTGGCACGCATTTGTGCAACAAATACGAAGCCACTTTGTTGAGTCGAAATCGGACGTTCGTTAAAATACTCCTTATCACCTACCTTGAAATTCAGTGGAGAAAGGCGATACGGAGTTTTATAAGGACCGGCACCGAAATCATTGGAAATATCAAGCGGTGTTCCTTCGTAGTGGTCACGCATCATATCTTTCACATCCTGTACGGAAAGTTTACGGTTCGGCTTTACGAAAAGAGGCATCGGAGTATCTGTCTTTCCTTCTATATAAGGAAGATAGTCATTCCCATGATCAGTAAATTTATTGAAATAGCTCCACACACGGGCTTCGCAGAAACGACGGGCACCGAAATCAAGTGGCGCATAAGCCTCAGCAAAGCTGAAATCCTTGTTCACACCATTGAAGTAACCTTTCTCGCGAGCGAAGGAAATCACATCCGGAGAAGTGATACAGTTTTCTTTGTCGTTCATGTCAAACTGGTGGATACGGGATTGATTGGCATGAGCCGAGATACAATCATCCGGTACACGTACAGCCACCCAGACAGCACCACGTACCCCCGGTCCCTTACCGATCATTTCCATAATCCAGATTTCATTCGGATCGGCAATCGTAAACGATTCACCTCCACTATAATAGCCATATTGCTGTACCAAGTCAGTCATGATACGGATCGCCTCGCGGGCAGAACGTGAACGTTGCAATCCGATATAAATCAGACTTCCGTAGTCAATGATTCCGGTAGAATCTGCCAGTTCCGGACGTCCACCGAAGGTGGTTTCACCGATAGTCACTTGAAATTCATTCATATTGCCAGTCACATTATAAGTCTGGCGTGCCTGTTCGATTTCGCCCAGATACTTACCCGTATCCCATTCATAGACTTTCAACATAGTCCCTTTGGGATATGTAGCAGCCGGATAATGATAAAGCTCACCGAACAGACCATACGAATCGGCTGAATAGGAAACAATAGTCGAACCGTCAGTCGAGGCATTTTTGCCGACAATCAGATTCGTACAAGCGAAAGAATTCGCCAGAGCCGCCAAAGACAGGACAGCAGATAGAATGATTCTTTTCTTCATATATAATACATTTTAATAGTTTACCAAACAAAAGTTTCCTTCGAAACGGTCTGATTTCCACAAGCATCCGTGACAGTCATTTCTACGGTATGCTTGCCGCCTTTCTTCACATGTTTCGGGTCAAGCACACATTCCCAGTAAGACTTTACAATATTGGGACGACCGAAAAGTGCATATTCACCGTCAATCGTTCCCCGATAGGAAGCGATACCTGCTCCTTCATCTTTCAGCCGATAGACAATCTTTCCGTTTCGTCCCCACAAGTTCTTGTTAACAGGTATAATTTCCGGAGGAACAGTGTCCAAAGCAACCGTATATGTGCCCAGTTCACGAATAGATGCTTTCATAAATCCATCTTCGTACTTCCCTCCTACGCTGTATTTAGTCCCTTTAGGGGTCACTCGCGCCACGTAATATTTCGTAGTGTCCGCCACCGGTTTGCGCCGCAATCCGATTCGCAGTTCACAGCTTGCATGTAGCGGGACCGGCTTATCATTCAACTGATAGGTAAATGCAACCGCTCCGCTATCCGCTTTTACCTGATATTGAAGAGGTACATTATCATATAGCATCCCTTTCGGAACAATCAGACTCAAGCCCGGTTCCTGCAGATAATTCGTCTTATCCCAGGCAAAGAAATATTTCTCCCGATGATTCAACGGTTCAACCGGCTGTTTCTTGCCACGTACCGTAAAGTGATAGCGGGAAGTATTGCCAAAAGCATCTTTCAATGTATATTGAAACTGATAATCCCGTTCTTCGTCAATCGTTACCAAACCACGGTTATCGTTCGAGGCTTTCAACAACCGTAATGTATTTCCGGGATCAATAAAGGATTTCATGTACTGCCCATACGTCCAGGAGTTTATCATTCGGTTTTCTTCCTGCGAAAAGCGGTCTACGGTACTACGGAACACTTCGGCACCATCTACCGTAAGCACTACGGAATACACTCCATAATGATTATTTACCCCGTCCATGTAGTCATACGCTTTGACACCTGTGCCGATTACCCCCCATGCTTCCACCGGATGTTCACTGTTCGGCAGAATCGTTTTATTTTCCTGACTTCCACTGACCACTCCTTTGCCAAGCTGCGGAAAAAGCATGATACCATCCGCTTTCGGGGCACGTGTATCTTTCAGATTCTTTTTAAAGAAAGGCATAGGGTCGATATAGTCTCCCGTCTCCGTCTCGAATACATCCAAATGAAGATGTGGTCCGAATGAGTATCCGGTATTCCCGCTCAACGCAATCCGCTGTCCGGCTTTCACCGGATATTCATCGGGTTCGGGGATGATTTCTACTTCCCAGTTCTCATTTTCATATTGAAGTTTCTTTACCCTTTCGGCAATGGGAGACAGAAAAGCGCTCAAATGGCGGTTGATAGTGGAATAGCCGTTGTGATAGCAGACGTCAAGCACATACCCCGAACCATTGGTGACACGTATACGTGAGATATACCCGTCAGCAAGTGCCCGAACCGGTTTGCCGATTGTTCCTCCCGTCTTAAAATCTAATCCGCCATGAAAGTGATTGGAACGAATTTCTCCGAAGTTTCCACTCAATGTAAGGGGAAAGTCGAAAGGTGGCACAAAGGCAGCCTGCTTTTTTTCCTGTGCATACCCCTCCACGCAACAGGCCAATAATAAAGCAGCAATATATCTTTTCATTATCTTCTTCACTTTTTTACTCCTGCAAATGTACATTATTCCAACTAGATTACGAAATATCCGGGAAGAATGATAGCAGATGAACCTAGTTAATAATTCCTTTTATTATTATATTCGCAACTAAACTGTAATCATTATATTATTAATATTATTACTTTTGCGGCTGTTTTTAATAATAATTAAAAGTAAAAGGACTTAATGAGAATGTATGTAAAGGTAATGGCAGCGGTCATTGCATGTATATTGCTGAGTGGAGAAGCGTACTCAGCACTTGCAACTACCCCTGCTACAGAAAATCTGAGTTGGTTCAAAAAGAAAAAGAAAAAAAATTCAGAAGAAGAGAGAGTAAAAAGCGACTACGAGAAATTAGTGGAAGGCAGCAGTGTTAAAAAAGGGATGTTTGCCGTTTATCAAAAAAAGAACGATTATTATTTTGAGGTTCCCACATCATTGCTAGGGCGCGATTTACTTGTTGTCAACAAGTTACAACGAGTACCGGCTGAATTGAACGATGCTGGAGTAAACCGGGGTGTAAATTATGAAAATCAAATGATTTGCATGGAATGGGACAAAGCAACCGGGAAACTGATGTTCCGCCAACAACGCCCGTTACCTCTGGCTCCTCAGACGGATGCTATTTTCCGTTCGGTTAAGGACAATTTTATATCACCGCTTATTGCCGCATTCAAGATAGAGGCTGTCAATCAGGACTCTACAGCATTGGTGATCAAGATCAACGACATCTATGATGGTACGGAAACCAGCATTAATAATGTATTTACCAATATCAATCTGGGAACATCGGCTATTAAAAATCTATCACGTATCTTATCCGTGAAATCCTTTCCGAACAATGTAGTTGCCACTTCCGAGCTGACTACTAAAGTGACGGAAGGAACAACAAGCGTATATATAACGGTAGAAGTCAGTTCTTCTATCCTTCTGCTGCCTGAAACTCCGATGATGGGACGTTTTGATAATCAGAAAATAGGTTATTTCACCAATCCGCTATTGAGTTTCAGCGATGCACAGCAAAGAACGGATAAAAAGCAGTTTATCACCCGTTGGCGTATGGAACCCAAACCGGAAGACCGGGAAGCTTACCTGAAAGGAAAGGTGGTAGAACCTGCCAAACCAATCGTATTCTATATCGACAATTCCACACCTTATCAATGGCGCAAATATATAAAAAGAGGTATTGAAGACTGGCAGATCGCTTTTGAAAAAGCCGGATTCAAGAATGCAATCATCGCCATTGAAGTTACCGATAGTATGGAAATAGATATGGATGACGTGAACTATTCCGTACTGACCTACGCAGCTTCGGAAAAGAAGAATGCGATGGGACCTTCTTTGTTAGACCCCCGTTCCGGAGAGATTCTGGAAGCAGACATCATGTGGTGGCACAATGTGCTCTCTATGGTAAGCGAATGGATTACAGTACAGACCGGAACTGTTTGCCCGGAAGCACGCAGCGTGCAGTTGCCGGATTCACTATTGGGTGATGCTATCCGCTTTGTTGCCTGCCACGAGGTAGGGCACTCTTTGGGATTGCGTCACAACATGATGGGATCGGCAGCGTTCCCAACTGATTCCTTACGTTCCGCAACGTTCACTTCCCGATTAAATTCCACCGCTTCTTCTATTATGGACTATGCCCGCTTCAACTACATAGCCCAACCGGGAGATGGCGTGAAGGTTCTTTCCCCGCATATCGGTCCTTACGATATCTTTGCCATCGAATATGGATATCGCTGGTACGGAAAGAATAGCCCGGAAGAAGAAAAAGATATCTTATTTGATTTCCTGAGTAAGCATACCGACCGTCTTTATAAATATAGTGAAGCACAGGATGTACGTGATGCCGTTGACCCACGTGCACAGAATGAAGATTTAGGCGATGATCCCGTACGTTCTTCCTTACTTGGCATTGACAACCTGAAACGCATCGTTCCGCAAATCCTTCAATGGACTACTACCGGAGAAAAAGGGCAGACTTACGAAGAAGCCTCACGCCTCTATTACGCAATTATCAATCAATGGAACAACTATCTGTATCACGTACTGGCCAACATCGGTGGTATCTATATCGAAAATACAGTCATAGGAGATGGTGTCCAGACCTACACATTCGTTGAGAAAGAGAAGCAACAGGCTTCCTTGAAGTTTCTGACAGATGAAGTACTGACTTATCCTAAATGGTTGTTCGATACAGAAGTAGGAAAATATACCTATTTGCTCCATAACACCCCGGTTGGACAACAAGAAAACGCCCCGACGCAGATACTGAAGAATGCACAAGCCTACATCCTTTGGGACTTGCTTGGCAACACCCGTCTGATGCGTATGATTGAAAATGAATCAGTCAATGGAAAAAAAGCGTTTACCGTAGTGGAACTAATGGACGGACTCCACAAGAATATTTTCGGCATTACCGAACGAGGAGGTATTCCCAATGTGCTGGAACGCTCTTTGCAAAAAAACTTTCTGGATGCATTACTCACAGCTGCCGCAGAGCCCGAAGCTGTGAAAATCAATAAAAAGATTGCAGACGATCATTTCTTGCTCGATCATGCCACTCCTTTCTGCAGCTGCTATGCGGCCGAACAACGTTCGCTCCGACAGGAAGATAAAATGGGAGCTCACCGAGTTCTCAACTTCTACGGCAGCCAACTGAATCGTATCTCGGATGCAATATCCGTGAAACGCGGAGAGTTACTGCGGATTAAGAAATTATTGCAGAGCCGCCTCGGAACGTCTGATACAGCAACACGTTATCATTACGAAGATATGATTTTACGTATCAATACAGCTTTAGGTATTAAATAATTCGATTCAATCACTTACGTTTATTTACAATTAATGAATAAAAAACATCTTTGCATTATTATATGCTTCCTTGTTAACGCACTGGCAATGGCCAGTGCGGCTAATCGCACTATCACCGGGGTAGTAATCTCCGGTGAAGATAACGAACCGTTGATTGGTGCTTCGGTCTACGTTCATACGGATGAACTGAAAAAGGCAGGAGCATCCCAGACATCGCTAGGTACTATTACAGATATCGATGGTAAATTCTCTCTTTCCGTTCCGGATAAAGTAACCCGTATTCATTGTAGCTACATCGGATTTGAAGAACAAGTTATAGTTCTTCAGGGCGACAAAAAAAGCTACCGAATCGTACTTCAAACTTCAGCACATACATTGGGAGATGTAGTTGTAACAGGATATCAAACCCTAGAACGTAGAAAATTAACAGCTGCGATCTCTAAAGTTGAAGTTTCGGATGCTATGGTAGGTGCTGCAAAAAGTATTGACCAGGCGCTGACAGGTCAAATAGCCGGTGTATCCGTAACAAACACTTCCGGTGCACCAGGATCACCTGCCAAAATTCGTATTCGTGGTACTGCATCAATGAACGGAACACAAGACCCATTGTGGGTACTGGATGGAATTCCTCTGGAAGGAACAGATATTCCCAAAATGGACAATAAATCTTCTGATAATGATATTGTCAACATCGGTCAATCATCAATCGCCGGATTAAGTCCAAACGATATCGAAAGCATTACCATACTGAAAGATGCAGCAGCAACCGCCATTTATGGTGCTCGCGCTGCTAATGGTGTAATTGTAGTTACTACAAAAAGAGGTAAAACAGGAAAGCCTGTTGTCAATTTTAATACAAAATTAACCTATACTCCTAATTTGGAGACCTCCCGCCTTAATCTCCTAAATTCTGAGGAAAAAGTAAACTTGGAACTTCAAATGATGAAAGAAGCACCTTTCAATAAATGGGGATTTTATCCGATACCTGTATATTCAGAAAAAGGAGGAGTAGCGGCTATATTAAAACAATACAATCTAATGGATATTTATCGGGAGAAAGGCTGGGAAGGGCTTACTCCTGAAGCTCAAAACGCAATCAACCGTTTAAAAAGTATTAATACTGATTGGAATGATATACTATTCAGAGATGCCATTACTCAAGAATATAATATCAGCATTTCCGGAGGTAGCGAAAAGGTGACTTATTATAACTCCCTTGGCTACACTCTCGAAAACGGGAATATTCCGGGAGTAAGCTTAAGTCGTTTTAATCTGACGAGCAAAACTTCTTATCAAATCAATAAATTACTGAAAGTAGGTGTTTCTATTTTTGCAAATAGACGTAAAAACACCACTTTTCTGACAGATACCTATGGGCTTACTAACCCTGTCTATTATTCCCGTATTGCCAATCCTTATTTCGAACCATTCGACAATAATAACAATTACCTGTATGATTACGATGTCGTAACAGGTAGCATACCCGATCTTTTACAAGGATATAATATTCTGGAAGAACGTGAAAATACCAGTAATAAATCAGTTACTACCGCTATTAATAGTATTTTCGATATAGAACTTCGCTTTAACGACCAGTGGAAAGTTACTTCACAAGTCGGTGTACAATGGGATCAACTATCCCGGGAAGAATATGCCGGTACTAACAGTTTCAATCTGCGTAACCAACGTGAAAACTCTGCATATTACAAAGGAAACGACCGTATATATCTCATACCGGAAGGCGGGATGCTCAAATCGACCAATTCTACGACTTCCCAAATTACATGGAAAGTTCAGGGTGAATACAAGAACACATTCAATGACATCCACAATATACAAATAATGGCGGGATCAGAAATCCGTAAAAATTGGTACGAAAATCAAGCATCTACCGGATATGGATATGACCCAAAAACATTAACGTTCAAAAACCTAGAATTCAGAGATTCCAAACAAGCCAATGAATGGAAATTAAAGACCAAAAGTTTTAAGGAAAATGCTTTTGCGTCTTTCTACGCCAATGGTTCTTACACACTGATGGATCGCTATACTCTGGGAGGTAGCGTCCGCATGGATGGCTCCGACCTCTTCGGTGTAGATAAAAAATATCGTTATTTACCTATTTACTCAGTCAGTGGACTGTGGCGTATCTCAAACGAACCGTTAATTAATCAGTTCAAATGGATTGATAACCTTGCTCTCCGTTTGTCTTATGGTTTACAAGGGAACATTGACAAAAACACTTCACCCTTTATCGTTGGTACTTATGGAAATATAAGTATCTTGCCCGGTTCAAATGAAGAGAGCATCACTATCAATAGTGCTCCGAACAGTAAATTACGCTGGGAAAAAACAGCCTCTTATAATACCGGAATAGATTTCTCTGTATTTAATCAGGCTATCAACCTAAGTGTAGACTATTATTACAGAAAAGGCACCGATCTCATTGGTAACAAAATGCTACCATTGGAAAATGGATTTACCAGTATGGCTGTCAACTGGGCAAGTATGAAGAATCAAGGTATCGAAATAAACTTGCAAACACGTAACATTGCAACTAAAGATTTCTCATGGTATACTTCATTTAACTTTGCATACAACCAAAATAAGGTTTTGAAAGTGATGACTGAAAAGGATCAAGTAACTCCAAGTCTGGAAGGGTATCCGGTTGGCGCTATTTTCACCCTAAAAACCAAAGGGATAAAATCAGAGACAGGACAGATATACATTGAAAATAAAGATGGAGAAGCTGTCACTATTGAGGAACTATTCCAAATGGCAGACAAAGGAAATTTAGACGGAGAATACAGCATTGGCGTAGATAAAGAAACAGAGAGAGGTTTTTATAGTTATGCCGGAACGTCCGATGCTCCCTACACCGGAGGATTCATGAATACATTTAATTACCGTAACTGGGAACTGAACTTAAATTTCTCCTATAACTTAGGTGCACATGTAAAAACAGATCCTACTTATTACATAGCAGATCCCGATCCGGGACGCAATATGAATAGAGATATATTGGATAGATGGACGCCAGAAAATAAAAACGGAAAGTTTCCTGCATTAACTAGCCTAAATACTAATCCGGCTGACTATTATTTATTCAGCACTCGGAGAGATCTCTACAAATCGCTGGATATATGGGTCAAAAAGTTAAGTTACATACGTTTACAGAACATACGCCTGGCCTATCATTTTCCTTCCGAGTGGCTGCATAAACTAAACATCGGTGGAGCAACTGTAGGTTTGGAAGCACGAAATCTCTTTGTTTTTGGTTCCAGTTACAAAAACTACATGGATCCGGAGTCAATGAGCAATCTTTATTCAACGCCGGTTCCTAAATCAGTTACTTTCAATCTAAGTCTTAACTTTTAAACAAGAAAAATATATATGATCAAAAAAATATATTTCATAATGGTTGTCATAGGAAGCATCCTGCTATCTTCATGTGACAGCTACCTGGATATTCAACCTGTAGGACAAGTAATCCCTACTACACTAACAGAATATCGTGCTTTACTGACTACCGCTTACGGACTAAAACTCATCGACAAATCCGTCACTGAATTTCGCACAGACATAGCTATGGTAACAGATAACAGTAATTCTCAAAATTTCTACTCAGAGATTGAAAAGTGGAATGATATGAGTCCCAAAGATGGAACCCGGGAATTTGGCTGGGCAGTATATTATAGTGTGATTTATTATGCAAATGCTATAATAGCAAATAAAGATAATATAAAAGAAGGCAGTCAGGAAGACATTGATCAACTCGTTGGAGAAGCTTATTTATTAAGAGGTTACATGCACTTTATTCTTGCTAACCTATATGGACAACCTTATACTAAAGAGGGAGCACCAGAGACCAAATCCATTCCCATAAAATGGGACCTTGATCTAGAAGTGGTACTGCCACGAAACACCGTAAAAGAGGTCTATACTGCTATTCTATCCGACATAGAATCGGCCCGCGGCTTAATGCATCAAAAAGAATGGGAAGCCGTATATGCTTACCGCTTCTCCACCCTATCTGTGGATGCAATGGAATCACGTGTACGCCTGTACATGGGAAACTGGAAAGAAGCCTATGATGCGGCAGAACGCATATTAGTTCAAAAATCCACATTAGAAGACCTCAATGATCCGGAAGCCAAACTTCCCAATAATTATACATCAGCAGAAATGATTACTGCTTATGAGTTTTTCAATGATGACGTTACTTCAGCATCCATATTGATACCTGCGTTCATGGAAAAATATGATGCTAATAAGGATCTCCGCCGGAACAAATACTATAGTTTAAGTGGAGATAAGTACATCTCGAAAAAAAGCGGAAAAGCAGAGCATAACTGTACTTTCCGTACAGGAGAAATTTATTTAAACGCTGCCGAAGCAGCTGCACAAATGAATAAATTGCCCGAAGCTCGTACCCGCCTGCTACAATTGATGGAAAAGCGATACACTCCGGAAGGTTATGCAGAAAAGAAAAAAGCTGTGGACGCTATGAATCAAGTAGATTTAATTAAAGAAATTCTGGAAGAACGGGCTCTTGAACTTGCTTTCGAAGGTCATCGTTGGTTCGATCTACGTCGTACCACCCGTCCACGAATTGAAAAAGTGTTGAACGGACAAGCTTATCTATTAGAACAAGATGATTCACGTTATACACTACGCATTCCACAAAGTGCTATTGCTGCAAATCCGGGTTTATTAAATTGACCGAATTATATATAAGCATTCTGCTCTTAAACATCCCCTTGCGAATAACAACGTAAGGGGATTTTTCGTACATTGGTCCATGTTAAACCTTTAATATATAACAATATGATCATCGGAGTACCCAAAGAAATCAAGAACAACGAGAACCGGGTAGGCATGACACCTTCCGGAGTTGCCGAAGTTGTGAAGCAAGGTCACCAAGTATATATCCAGCATACGGCAGGTATCAATAGTGGTTTTCCGGATGAAGCATATCTGTCCGTCGGTGCACAGGTGCTTCCGACAATAGAAGATGTCTATGCCACAGCAGATATGATTGTAAAGGTTAAAGAGCCTATCGCGCCCGAATACCATCTGATCAGAAAAGAACAGTTATTGTTCACTTACTTCCATTTTGCTTCCGATAAGGAACTGACTCTTGCCATGATTGACAATAAGTCGATCTGTCTGGCATACGAAACCGTAGAAAAGGAAGACCATTCATTACCCCTGCTTATCCCTATGAGTGAGGTAGCCGGACGCATGTCCATTCAGGAAGGAGCACGCTTTTTGGAAAAGCCGCAAGGAGGAAAAGGTATCCTTCTGGGAGGAGTCCCCGGTGTGAAGCCTGCCAAAGTATTGATTCTCGGAGGCGGTATTGTCGGAAGTAATGCAGCGCAGATGGCTGCGGGAATGGGTGCGGATGTTACAGTTGCAGATATTAATCTGTCACGCCTGCGCTATCTCAGCGAGACATTACCGAAAAATGTCAAGACGCTGTACGCATCCGAATTAAGGATAAAAAAGGAATTGCCGGATGTTGATCTGGTCATCGGTTCCGTGCTGATTCCGGGGGATAAAGCGCCTCATCTGATTACCCGAAATATGCTTGCAATGATGCAGCCCGGTACGGTACTTGTGGATGTAGCAATAGATCAGGGAGGATGTTTCGAAACGTCACACCCCACGACCCACAGTGCGCCTACCTATGTGATAGACGGTATCGTTCATTATGCCGTAGCCAATATTCCGGGAGCTGTACCTTATACTTCTACGCTGGCTTTGACCAATGCTACTCTCCCTTATGTCATTGCTTTAGCAAATAAAGGATGGAAAAAAGCTTGTAAAGATGACCCGGCACTAGCACTCGGCTTGAATGTAGTGGAAGGAAAAGTGGTATATAAAGCAGTAGCGGATGTATTCGATCTAAAATATGAAAATATAAACCTATAAATTGATTAATCAGCCAACTTTCTGAAGTAGTAAAGTTCTGAAGTAGTCAGGTTTTTCCAAACCCACTACTTCGGAACTTGTTTTTTTACCAATATTTCTTCTCCGCTGCCCGCTGCATAGCCTCCACCAATTCATTCATGACTTCCGCTACTGACTGCTGACGGGAAACAATAGCCGACACCTGCCCTATCTCCAGTTCGCCTTCTTCCAGATCCCCTTCAAAGATACCTTTCTTCGCACGACCTCTCCCAAGAAGAGTCCGCAATTCTTCGGCAGAAGCACCGCCATCCTCAGCCCTCTCCACAGCATCCCGGAAATTATTCCGTACCAAACGTGTCGGAGCCAGTTTCTTCAATAATAATTTAGTATCTCCTTCTCCCAAACCCAGACAATATTCTTTGAAGACCGGGCTGGCTGAACTTTCATCCGTCAACGCAAAACGAGTACCGATTTGTACCCCTTCTGCTCCCAGCACCATGGCAGCAAAGATACCTTCTCCCGTACCGATACCTCCTGCAGCGATCAAAGGCAAAGTGGTCGCATTGCGTACTGCAGGAATCAAGCAGAAAGTGGTAGTTTCCTCACGCCCGTTATGTCCGCCGGCTTCGAAACCTTCAGCGACTACCGCATCTACTCCCGCCTCTTCACACTTCATCGCGAAACGGGAAGAGGAAACGACATGAGCCACGATAATACCACGTTCGTGCAGCCATCCGGTCCATGCTTTAGGATTTCCGGCAGAAGTGAAAACGATCTTGACGCCCTCTTCGGCAACAATCGCCATGATTTCTTCAATCTGAGGATACATCAAGGGAATATTGACTCCAAAGGGACGGTCTGTAGCCGCACGGCATTTCCGGATATGTTCACGAAGAGTCTCCGGATGCATAGAGCCTGCGCCAAGCAGTCCCAATCCTCCCGCATTACTTACTGCGGAAGCCAGACGCCATCCGCTACACCACACCATGCCACCTTGAATAATAGGATACTGAATACCGAAAAGAGAAGTAATTCTGTTCATAAATTAATCGTTTTTCAATGTGCTAATCTGATAACATGAAACATGAGACATGTCCATATTTAATAAAACAGTTTCAGCGGGCAATCTGTTCAATGGGGCGATTGATCAGTACAGTCGTCGAATCGCCATAGGTTCTCAACACTTCCAACGTACGCTCCCGACGTTCTTTTCCTTTTTTATCCCAGAAGTTTTTGGTAAAAACCGCCATCAGATCAAGTCCTCCGATAGTTCCTCCATTGATGTACACGCCGCTGCCTCCAAACAAAGGAATCGGGCTATCCATCACTACCGAATTAACCATCATTCCATTCGCCCGTTCGCTCAACTGACGGAAACGTACCCCGCTCGCCCGTATCTCCTCCAATGATTTGCGGACTCCTCCCGCCATCGGATTATGCGCCCAGTTGCTGTACGACCTTTGATGACGCATTTCGTAATGCGGATCTCCACGCCAGGTATTCTTATCCATTCTTATTTTCTTCTGAAAAACGGGGTCCCAATTACAAGGAGTATTTGCCTTATAGGGCATCAGACTCAATACCACTTTCGGTTTAGGCAATGCTTCGGGAAGCGACTCATCGGGCAGCATCCACTTCTTTTCCACCGACATGCGGGGAGTACCGACAGCGCTGCCGAAATCAATCTGCCTGACTGCATCCTGATTCAAATTCAGCTCCTGATCACTGTCCAGCAACTTTCTCAGACGCAAGGAATCCTCCTTCGTCCATTCCTGCGCATGTACAAGCAAAGCTGTCAGGCACAGTGTCATAGCTGTTATCAAACGTTTTATCAATTCACTCATCTTTCTACCTCTGTTTTCTATATTCCTCAAGTACCCCCATCACGCATGAGCGCATTCGTTTCCTTTTGGGCATAGCACGCCCCTGTCGGCAGTACAAAGACTGCTGATACAAATAAACGTTGCCTCATGTTTTTTAGTTTTTATGCCCCGAAGGATTTTTCTTTTTTTACCACCATCGGTATCCTGAGCCACAAAGCGGCTCGTCATAGCACGGATCAATCGTCCAGGTCGTCTTCGGATATTTCCGCCCTTCCCACCATCGACGATAGCAGGCTGCCGCGTCGAGCACTTCGTCGTCGGTCAGGAAATAGATGGCTTCGTAATTTTCGGCATTCGCCAGTACCATCCTGCAACCTAACGACGGGGCTGTTCCCTGACGGATCGATTCTATCACCCAAAGCATACATTCACCTAAACGGATTTTACCGTTATTCGTATTGTAGACTGACGGGAAAGAAGGAATAATAGTCAGATCTTCCGCATATTTCAATAGTTCGGGAATGTCCTCTTCAGTGAAATGAGGAACTTCCACGACCCCTTTTTCATTCTTCATATTATAGGTACCCGCTTTCAGCTGTTTCACAAAAACGGTTACATCGGGATTCTCATAGTCCATTTCTTCGCTGCTGCATCCCACCAGGGATACCATCAGGCTAACAGCCATCCACAGCATCATAAGTGTTTTTTTCATTTTCATAAGGATTAATACGTCATGCGAAGTCCGCAAAGTAAATTAAAATTAGTCGGCCGTTTCGTGCGTACCGTAGCCAGTTTCGAATCCGTCTTGAAATGATGGGAAACACCCGGCTCGGCAAAAACCGCCAATCGGTCATTAATTTTGTAAGTGATTCCGATACCGGCAGTAACTGCCAGTTGGATAGGTTCTTCTTTAAAACTGTTGTCCGGCGCACCGGCTATACATTTGTCCGCCACTCCGCCTACCGTAGCGTAGAGGTCGATTTTCTTTGTATCCATCAAGGTAATATTCGCTTTCAACGGGATGCCCAGATAATGCAGGTGCTGTCCTTCCGAGCGCAGATTCGAATAAAGCAGTCCGGTCTCTATTCCGAGATAGTCATTCAGTTTCCTCTCTACAGTGACTCCTGCGGAGATCGGCATCTTGTAGGCACCGTCCTCTGCCGGAAGTGCCGTCCCCATCTGCGCTTTCAGAGCCCAGCGATGTTTTTTTACGTTTTCCACCGGAGCAGGTGTACCGGTAGTATATTTTTCTTCTTGTGCGGCGGATGGTTCTGTGTTACCATTATTCGCCTGCCAATAACCGTTGCGACCTTGGTTGCCATATCGGTTGCCATTTCCCGTGGTGGTAGTTGCCGAGAAAGAGAAAGACATGGAGAAGGAAATGGAAACCGAGTCTCCCTCTTCCGGATACTGCGATAATAATCCAAATGATTTAGGTGCCGGTTTCGGCAATACAGGTTCCATTGCCGTCGGCAACTGATTAGCGCGTACACCATCTCCATCCATTCTTCCGCTGTTCGCCACCACGATTTTGGTAAACGCCTCCTCCATCTCTTCTTTCGGAGAGAGATACCAGAAAGTAGCTGAGGATGCAGCCAATACCAGCAACACAGATGCTGCCGCTGCCACACGGAAGAATATCAACCGACGGCGATGCTGGCAAGCCACAGGGATATCCTGCGAAAGCTCTTCCCAAAAGCCATCCCGAACAGTCATCCCGGCATCAGCGAGACGAGTGCGAAACAGATCGGTTATTTCATCATTTTCTTTCTTCATGATTTCTATATTCTTTTATTCTTTTTGCTAACAAATACTTGGCTCTGTGTAACTGCGAAGTAGACGAATGTTCTTTAATGTGAAGCATCCCGGCTATCTCCTTGTGCGATTTCTCTTCAAACACATAAAGGTTGAAAACGGTTCGGCAACCATCCGGCAATTCGGCGACAAACGCCATTAATTGTTCTTCGGAGATCCCTGCTCCTCCTCCCGACGACGAAATATCCGGTATGTCGGGAAGCTGCTCTTCATGCACTACCAACTGATTGACTCGTTTCTCCCGTCTCAGATAGTCCAGTGACTGTGTCACCATCACCCGTGTGATCCACGTACAAAGCGAGGATTCACCCCGGAACGAGAAGTTGGTAAAAATCTTGATGAAACCGTCATGCAGTACATCGTGCGCCGCATCCATATCGCCCGTATAGCGGTAGCATACCGCCAACATTTGTTTGGCATAGAGGGTGTAAAGTTCCTTTCGGGCTGAATCCTGTCCTGCCCGACAGCCCTTTATCAGTTCTATCTCGTTTTCCAATGCCAATTGTCTTTTTTAAATCGAACGTATGTCTGCGCCGTTTTTATCCTTTAGACGCAAGTATTTGAGGAATGCTGCAAAGAGTTTTGCTAAAAGAAGTTAAAGAAATGATGATTCGTAAATAATAAACGGTGAACAGCTGCAGCACGATAGCAACAGCACTGTTCACCGTTTATTTATTATCAGTTCATCACTTATAGATTCAGCATGCTTTGAAACTCATGTCAAGTCCTTTCACCGAATGAGTCAGAGCTCCTACAGAGATAAAGTCTACGCCACATTCGGCATAGTCGCGAAGGGTATCGAAAGTGATACCGCCGGAAGATTCTGTTTCGTATTTGCCGGCTACCATATCGACTGCCTTCTTAGTCATTTCGGGTGTAAAGTTGTCGAACATGATGCGGTCTACGCCACCCAAGTCAAGCACTTGCTGCAATTCGTCGAAGTTGCGTACTTCGATTTCAATCTTCAGGTCCTTGCCCTTTTCCTTGCAGTAATCCTTGGCACGGTTGATCGCTTTGTCGATGCCTCCGGCAAAATCCACGTGATTGTCTTTCAGCAGAATCATGTCGAACAGACCGATACGATGGTTTACACCGCCACCGATTTTGACTGCCATCTTTTCGAGGATACGCATTCCCGGAGTTGTCTTGCGGGTATCCAGCACGCGGGTGTGAGTGCCTTCCAGTTGTCTGGCATACTTGCGGGTCATGGTTGCGATACCGCTCATACGCTGCATGACGTTCAGCATCAGGCGTTCGGTCTGGAGCAAGGATTGTACTTTTCCTTCTACGATCATAGCTACGTCGCCCGGTTTCACTTCAGTGCCGTCATTGATAAACACTTCCACTTTCATGGACGGGTCGAAACGGTTGAAGATTTCTTTGGCAACTTCGATTCCGGCCAGTACACCGGCTTCTTTGATCAGTAGTTTTGATTTTCCCATTGCAGTAGCGGGAATACACGAAAGGGTGGTATGGTCACCATCACCTATATCTTCTGCAAAAGCAAGATCGATCAGTTTGTCGATCAGTTCTTTTTCCTTATTCATTGATCTTGTCAATTCTTATTTGGTGTATTAAATATTGAGTCTGCACTTTTTTCAGGAAGCAGTTCACACGGAATTTTCCTTTTGTAGTCGTCAGCGTACCTATGACAAAACTGGATTCATCCCGTTTTCCCTGATGATTCACGTCAAATGCGCTGACCTTGTTTTCCGTGAAAAACTCTTGCATCATTGCTGTTGCTTTCTTCTTGTCAACGTTTGCCGAGCTGCCTTGGAGAACAAGGTTTACCTTGTCTCCCATATACTTACTCAGTTCCTGCGAGCTTCCCCGCTTAAATGCCGTAATCACTCCTGCCGGTATCTCCTGCGCCATCAGCAATGAGACAGAAAGAAGCAAAGAGGCCATTCCTAAAAGCACTCGTTTCTTCATAAATCCAAGCTTTTGGGTTGAAGTTTAAAGGCTTAAACTTTCAACTAATGATAGGCAAAGGTAAGCATTAATTGCAGAATAACATAAAAAATGCCTATTTTTGTGCTCGAATCAGAATATCAGACGCATGAAAACAACTTTGCTCGTCGTTGGACGAACCGTAGAACAACACTATATTACAGCTATTAATGACTATATTCAGCGTACCAAACGCTTCATCACTTTTGATATGGAAGTGATCCCCGAACTGAAGAACACCAAGAGCCTTTCGATGGAACAGCAGAAGGAGAAAGAAGGGGAACTGATATTGAAAGCGTTGCAACCGGGGGATGTGATCGTACTGCTTGATGAGCACGGGAAGGAAATGCGTTCACTCGAATTTGCCGATTACATGAAGCGGAAGATGAATACGGTGAATAAGCGGTTGGTATTTGTCATCGGTGGTCCTTACGGATTTTCGGAGAAGGTGTATCAGGTAGCTAATGAAAAGATTTCAATGTCGAAGATGACGTTTTCACATCAGATGATACGGCTGATCTTCGTGGAACAGATTTATCGGGCGATGACGATATTGAATGGAGGGCCGTATCATCATGAATAACATGCCTCCATTCAACAGCAAACTCTCCTTATCCTGCTGAGTTTTCCGCTAAATATAATTTATCAAATACGGTCCGCAGTTCCTCCTCATTCTTCATCAACTGACGCAACTCCGCCAACCGTCCGGCATTATCAGACTGGGGTATCCATAACTTCAGATACCCTCCTTCTGCATATTTATCGGCAAGATGTTTCCGGAAGCGTTCATACTGCTGCTCTTTATCCATCTCCGGATAATGAGACAAACCATACTGTACGGTACGCCGCAGTGTTACTTCCGGATCAATAATCCGGTCTGCCTCAGCCACTATTTTCCCGTAGATACTTCGCGGAGCATCTCGGTTGGAGGCACGATGATCCTCTATCGCTTCCTTCATCTGCAGCATTTGTTCATCGGTAAACCACTGACGCAAAGTTTCATCCGCCAACAATATTTTGCCCGAAACGATATGATGAAATTCACGTCCCTCGCATAAACCCAAGTCGTGATAAGCGGCAACCGTATAAACCATTGCAGAATCGACTTCATAATGAAGAGCCAGCTTCAGACTTTCTTCGATCACTTTTTCTGCATGGTCTATCTGGTGCGCCTTATCAAAGCCGGCATATTGCGGGATAATCCTTTCCTGCACGTATCTCTGCAATTCAGTAGGTATATTATGAGTCATATTCTGCTCGTATTATTATTTTTATATCTGGTTATTCCCGATTCATCAACCGGTGCTCTGCCATCTGTTCGAACTTCGTTCCCGGACGGCCATAATTGGCATACGGATAAATCGAAATACCGCCACGTGGAGTAAAGATACCCGTAACCTCGATATATTTGGGATTCATCAGTTTTATCAAATCTTTCATGATGATGTTCACACAGTCTTCATGAAATGCACCATGATTACGGAAGCTGAACAGATAAAGTTTCAAACTCTTGCTTTCCACCATCTTAATGTCGGGGATGTAGCTGATACGTATTTCTGCAAAGTCAGGTTGTCCGGTTATGGGGCACAGGCTTGTAAATTCGGGACAGTTGAAACGTACCCAGTAGTCATTTTCCGGATGCTTATTATCGAAAGCCTCCAATACTTCAGGAGCATAGTCTTGTTTATACTCCGTTTTTCTTCCTAATAAGGAAAGTTGGTCTTTTAATTCAGCCATTGTTTAATATAGTTTTAAACTCTCTTCATATAGAAAAAAACGCAAAACATCTTTCACCTGTCACCATATTCTCTGAAACGGCTTATCCATCGATGGTTCAGCGGTGAAAGATTGATTATTGCAATCTTTCACCGATCTTTCATCTTTCACCATCCGGTATTCCTATTATCATCCGGTACTCCTATTATCAAAACGACCGTTGCTTTTAGTCGTTTCCTATAAAGGAATGAAGTGTTTCACTATGATGGAACTCTAGTTTCAAAGCCTTGAAACTAAAAGTTTCGAGCGTATGAAACTATGGTTTCAAGTAATAGAAACTAAAGTTTCAAGCCTATGGAACTAAGGTTTCAAACCTATGGAACCAAAGTTTCAACCGCTTGAAACTTCTTGAAACAACCGGCAATGCCTTCTTTACCCTTGCACATCCCGAAATGAAACGAACACCAATAATAGAATGGCAAGCAGCTGTCAGCAACAATAAAGGTGACAATAAAAAAGCATTCATCGGTTATTATCACCCTATTATCACCATCTATTATCACCCTTTATTCATTCGTAATCAAGGAGTTAATCTTCAAAAGTGACAAGTGACAATAAAAAACACGTTTTTAGTCTCTATGTAGAGATATTATTGATTCTTCTTTTTTAAATACTTCTCCAGACCCTCACGACGCAGCGTACAGGCGGGACAATGCCCGCAACCATCCCCCTGAATGCCATTATAGCATGTCAAAGTCTCGTTACGGATCAAATCCAGTACTCCCAATTCATCTGCCAAAGCCCAAGTTTCTGCTTTATCAATCCACATCAGAGGGGTATGAATCACGAATTGTTCATCCATTGCCAGGTTTAATGTCACATTCAAAGACTTAATAAACGCGTCCCGGCAATCGGGATATCCGCTAAAGTCAGTCTGAGAAACTCCCGTCACCAAATGGTTGATGCCACGTTCGCGGGCATATACCGCAGCAATACTCAGGAAAAACAGATTACGTCCCGGAACAAAAGTATTGGGGACGCTGCCTGCGGGCTTTTCCTGATCCATTACCATCGTGGTGTCAGTCAACGAATTATGTCCCAATGTTCCTATGAAAGACACATCCATCACATCAAATTCCACTTCTGCCTTTCGGGCTATTTCTCTGGCGAGTTCCACTTCTTTCTGGTGCTTCTGACCATAAAGGAAACTCAAAGCGTACACTTTTTTAAAGTTGCGTTTCGCCCAAAAGAGGCAAGTGGTAGAATCCTGTCCGCCACTGAACACAACCAATGCAGTCTCTCTGTTCATCATAAAATTCTCTTTATATTCTCAGCCCTCGAAGCAGGCCGGAAGAAGTCGTTTCATTAAATATCTTTGACTTTCAGTACGTTATAAGAAATATTAGTATCGTACACGTCACTGCCGTCTACCTTCTTAATCACTTTCACCACACGGATAGTCACCGGCAGGATGATTACTTCGTACATCGATTTCAGGACAATCTGAAGTCCCATCATGATAAGCAGTTCTTTCCAGGCAATGATGCCTCCGAAAGCTATCGGGAAGAAAATCAACGAATCGGCAGTCTCGCCGACAATCGTTGAGAGAATAGCCCGGGCAGAGAAGTTCCGCCCCTGACTGGCAATCTTCATCTTACTCATCACATACGCATTCAGGAATGAACCGACAAGGAAAGCCATCAAACTGGCTGCTACGATGCGGGGAGCCATACCGAATACAAAATCGAAATGCTCTTCGCCTTCCCAGAACGGAGCAGCAGGTATCGCAACAGCTATCAAGCCAAGCCCTACCACAAAGAAGTTCATGGCAAAACCACTCCAGATAATAAGACGTGCTTTCTTGAATCCCCAAACTTCGGCGATACAATCATTAATGATATAAGAAATAGGAAAAACCAATAATCCGGCTGTGACAGTCAGGCTGCCGACCTGAATTACTTTCGTTTCAAGAAGATTGGCTGCAATGAGGCATACATTGAAGAGAATGCCCAGCAACATAAAAGGTACTGATACTTTTTCTTTCATAACTCCTGTTTTTTACGTGGTGTTCTAGAATACACGACCGCTATTCACGGCATCATACATCTTTTTACTTGTTTCGGGGTGCAAAGGTAGAAGAAAAAAGCGAGAAGGCAAAGTTATCCGATAACTTTATTCGGGGCATGAACTACAACCCCGAAAGATACTCCTTCAGCGTCTCCACATATTCCTCCATCGCTTTCCTGCCTCCGGCAGTGATCCGGCAGGCAGTACGCGGCCTTTTGCCTACAAAGCTTTTTTCCACCTCGATATATCCGGCTTCACTCAGCTTATCCAACTGCACACTGAGGTTTCCCGCTGTCGACTGGGTCTTCTCTTTCAAGTAGACGAACTCAGCCTCCTCCACCGTCAGCAGAATCGACATTATAGCCAAGCGAAGCTGTGAATGCAAGATAGGATTCAGTTCTTTAAACATTGCTTCTTCATCTGTTTATTCATAATATGTCCGGGGACAATCATCATCACTATAAAGATGGCAGCAAACACCAGATATACCCCGCTTCCATGAATAAAAAGCATGGAAAAAGAAAGGGCGATACCAGTCATCCCTGCTATACTAAGCGGCTTGTACTTACATACCAACCCCGTAAGAGTAGCCCCCATCCCCATCAATAAGGAAATTACAAACAGAATATCAATACGGACAACAAATGCCATGCAAGACAGACAAAAACCTACTACTCCAAACACAGCCCATATCTGACCAGTCACCCGGTCTATGTAATTTTTTGCTCCCTTATTCTTGTCTTTCCTATTAAAAAAGATAGTCAGCGGTCCGGCAATGACAGGCAAAGCAAACCAGAGAAAATTGATCTGCCACACTCCCGTCTGCAAATAAAAGTACCATACCACAAGTGATATAGCCACAGTAGTATATCCCCATATCAATAATGGGTAGGCTGCATAACGGGCTGTATTGTCCTGCGTCTCCCGAATCATGCGGGCAATCAGTTCCAAACTCTCTTTCTCTGAAATTCTCTTGTCTTCCATATTCTATCAATTTTGTTTCAAAAATAATATTGTTTACGTAATAAACCAAAAATCCTTGTCTATTTTCCTTCGATACGGCTTCTTTCACTTGCCGATTTCTTTTCTACAGTCACCGCACCCGATTTCTTTCCATGATTGAAATTCCAGGTAAATGTGAGTTTCATCAGTCTTCCGCTCGAAGCCAGTTCAAAACGATTTTGAGATGAATAACTCGGTACATTGCTGAAATAAGAATTATATCGGTTGAAGATATTGTCTACCCCCAAAGTAGCTACACAACGCCCGTCTTTCCATTTTTTGCGGAGGTGCAGGTTGAATGTATGACGAGGATCGATCCCGCTATTACCGGAATACAACCGGCTAACTCCATTATATTGTGCTTCCAACGAATAGTCTGACGGTAAAAGGACCGTAGCATTAGCATTGGCGAAATAAAGGAAGTGCCCAAAGTAATCGTCCTCCCGATACATGCGGATATCTTGCCTCACTCCGATAAAGCTGGCATTCAGATTCAGCCAATTGAGCGGCTGCCAGGGAGCAGTGATGGCTACGAACCAATGGTTCTCACGATTGTGATTCTCATTGATGACATATGATATATCCGAATTCTCCGCATCTTCTTTACCAAACTGACGGATCAGATCATGGTGCAAATTGCCGCCAACAGTCAATGTATACCGGAAGTTATAGACCAGCGTAATACTGAATTTATTAATATAAGTAGGACGCAACATCGGGTTGCCTATCAGATAACTGTATTCGGAAGTCTGAATCCGGTTCGGGTTGAGAGCCGAAAAAGTCGGACGTTCTATATAGCGTCCATACTGACCGATAAGCATCCACTTGTGAATTTCATCAAAATAGAAATTTCCATCGATATGTGGAAACCAATCCCAGTATTTTCTCGTCCGACGTTCTGTTTCATTGGAGGTTTGCGTATATTCTCCCCGAAGTCCAATATGAACAGATCCTCTTTTCATATCCAGAGAATAAGTTCCGTATAAAGCACCGATATTCTCGTGATAATCGAGTTCATATCCATAAGCAACATTGGGCTTCCAACTTTCGTCAGGTTCCAGCCCTTCGTAACAGGCATCATCTTTCATTCCCGTATAGGTATATTTCATTCCTATCTGGAAAAACGATTTCTTATGTAACTGTTGTTTCCACGACAGATCGGCAGTTGCGATCTGATAAGTGGCATTAGAGCGGGAACGGTAAACGGTATCTTTATTTAGAGCACCTATCTCCTGAAAAATTTGATACTGATTTCTGCCATGCAGATCTTTAGAGATATAGTCGGTAACAAGCTTCAGCACCGAACCGTCCTTATCCAGTTTATGTATATAGTTGGCAGTAGCTGTATACATATTGTAAGTCTCTTTCTGACGATACACACCCTGACTTTCCATATCCAGCGGTCCTACCGACAGAGTAGAGTAACTCTGAGACGGCCAGATGTATCCGCGACGAACATACTCCAGCTCTACTCCCAGACTATTGGAAGAGTCCATCGTATAAACTGTTCCCATCCGAATCGTCCCGTAACGCGAAGGCTGCTTCATACGGGTCAGACTGGAAAAACCTTTATCTCCCGCTACATAATCACGGGTAACGTACAAATCTCCTTTATTCTGAGGAACCAAAGTACCGGAAGCAAATCCATAGGTATCCCACTTCCCACTATGATAATTCAAGCTACCACTAGGCTGATAAGATTGCAAGGAAGAGGCAAAGGAAGCATTCATAGAAAGATTTCCCTGAAATCCTTTGTCCGTATGACGTCTCATTATAATATGTATAGCACCTCCCTGAGCATCGGCATCCTTATCGGCTCCCGCCATTGGAAGCACTTCAACGCGAGCAATATCGTCCGATTTCAAAGAACGGAGATAGCCTATCAGCATCTCTCCGGTAAGTTTTATCTCCCTATTATCTACAAACACCTTCGTGCCGGAAGAACCATTGATGGAAATCCGCTCGTCGGACAACCATACTCCGGGCGCTTGTTGAAGGAGTTCGACTCCGTCTTTGTTCTGTGCAGGAGGGACGGACAGGATAAAACGGTCTGCCTTCCGTTTCACAGGACTTGTCCGTACCACCACTTCCTGCAACGCATAAGTGGAATCTTCTGTCAGAGTATCATTCACAGCCATCGGCCGAGCAGTCGTCGAAGTCTGCCCCCAAGCAGTAACTCCGGTAAAGCCGGCCAATATCAGAAATATCAGGTATCGCATACTGTTAGTCATTTACCGGATAATACATCTTCATTTTAACGGTAGCCGAAGCATCCGCCTCTTTCTTGCATTTTTCCCGGGCATACCCTTCTACCGGTATTCCCTGTTCATTCATGTCCAATTCCCAGTTTCCGTTCTCATCATGGAAAAGAGAGATTAAAAACTTTTCCCATGGAACATCTTTTAGAACAACAGTCACTGTATCTTTAACAGCAGTAGCCATCGCATATACCGGCTTCGATTCCGAATCCTGTTGTGCCATGACCATAATAGCGCCTTTTGCACTACGAATACCCCGCACTTCTACTTTTACTTCTTGTGCAAAAGTAACAACGTGGTAACAAATAATCCCTAAAGCAATGAATAACAAGCGTTTCATCTTTTCCTTTCCTCCAATCAATTAGTTGATATGATTTAATTAGTTTATTTTATAAACCATATATAGATTAAAAAAAGTAAGGAGCTGCGCATCTCTCTTACTCGATGCAAATATAAATAGGTTTATTTTATAAACCAAGTATTTCGGAAGAATATTTCAAATTAAATAAGCCTTCCTGTCATTCGTCGTATTTTGACAGGAAGGCTTCACTTTGACCTTAAAACACATCACTCAATTAGAAAGTTGCATCAGGAGAAGTCTTTCAATTCTTCTTTCAGACGCTTGCGGATAAAGAAAAGTCGGCTCTTTACCGTCCCCATCGGCAATCCTAATTTTTCGGCAATTTCCCTGTATTTAAATCCAGCTACAAACATCTGGAAAGGAACTTTCATATCTTCGGGGATGGAATGGATCACTCTATACAGCTGCTTCATGTCATAAGCAAACTCGAAACGGTCGCCTTCTTCATCTTCTATCAAACTTTGCTGATTGATGGAATAGGTATCATCGATCAAATTCATTTCGCGGACCGTGCGCCGGTAGTTGTTGACAAAGATATTACGCATGATGGTAAACATCCATCCTTTCAGATTCTTGGCATGCGTAAATTTCTCATGATTATCCAATGCCTGCAATACACAATCCTGAACTAAGTCGTTGGCAGAATCACGGTCTGAAGTCAACTTATATGCGAAACGATGCAGGTCTGACTCCATCGCCAATATTCCTTGAGTAAAATCTACTTTTTCCATTCTCGTATTTTATTTATCTAATTAGTACGATACAAAGATCCGCTTTTTTAGAACGATTATAAATAGCAATTCTTCCGATAAGTTTGGCAATTTTTCCTTAGCCCCTCTCAACCATTTCTTTTTTTAGTTGTTCATTGGGCATTCACCTAAAACTTAACTGATAATGAAAACAAGCTTTAAAATGGTAGCTATGCTACTGGGGATCGGAATTTTCCCCGTCTGTGCTCATGCGCAAAAGAAAGTAGTCATCGAGGATGAGGAACCGAATTCCATCATGTTCGTCTCCAGGGACAAGGCCGGAGATGAAATCATCCGAATCATGAACGACCGCTCTCAGATGCGTTTTCACGACCCGAATGCTCCCCGCTTCCTTCTGACGGATCAGAAAGGGAAATTCGCCCTTGGTATCGGCGGCTACGTACGTGCGACGGCAGAGTATGATTTCAACGGCATCGTTGACGATGTGGATTTCTATCCGGCATTGATCGGACAGCCCGGAAAGGGAAATTTTGCCAAGAATCAATTTCAGATGGACATCACCACTTCTACCCTATTCCTGAAATTGGTAGGACGAACCAAGCATCTGGGCGACTTCGTGGTGTATACCGCCGGAAACTTCCGTGGAGATGGGAAGACGTTTGAACTTCAAAATGCGTATGCGCAGTTCTTAGGATTTACCATCGGATACAGCTACGGTTCATTCATGGACCTTTCGGCTCTGCCCGCAACAATTGACTTTGCCGGTCCGAACGGTTCCGCTTTCTATCGTACCACTCAACTGAGTTATATGTGCGATAAACTGAAAAACTGGAGATTCGGCGTTGCCATGGAAATGCCTTCGGTAGACGGTACAACGAATAGCGATGTATCTATCAACACGCAACGAATGCCGGATTTTGCAGCTTCTGCACAGTATAACTGGAATAGTAACAGTCATATTAAGTTGGGTGCAATCGTACGCAGCATGACTTATTCAAGTAATGTGCACGACAAGGCTTTTTCGACTACCGGATTTGGCCTGCAAGCATCTACCACCTTTAATGTAACCAAGAAGTGGCAAGTGTTCGGACAGTTTAATTATGGAAAAGGAATTGGTTCTTATCTGAACGACTTAAGTAATCTGAATGTGGACATCGTTCCCGATCCGGATAATGAAGGCAAGATGCAGGTTCTTCCGATGCTGGGCTGGTATGCGGGGTTGCAATATAATATTTGCCCGAATATCTTTGTATCCGGTACATACAGCTTATCCAGACTTTACTCTGAAAACAACTATCCGAGTGATAATCCGGAAGCATACCGAAAAGGACAGTATTTCGTAGCAAATGCTTTCTGGAATGTGACTAGCAATATGCAAGTAGGTGTTGAATATCTGAGAGGATGGCGCACTGATTTCAACTCTTCTACTCGCCATGCCAATCGGCTGAATATGCTGGTACAATATTCTTTCTAATCTATTACATATATAATATTAGGTATATATAATATGAGAAGCCGCCTCTGAACAATGTTCGAGACGGCTTCTTTAATATAAAATCGTAGCGGATTAATATTAGAACTTATAGTTTACACTTACACCAAACACTTTGTTTGTACGACTATAAACATCTTTATCCATTGAAGCCATAGCCCCATCCAAGCCACGTGGATTTTCTTTGGTATAATCGCTGTAGGTAGTCCAGAAATAAGCAACATCTAAACTTAACGCCTTACTAAGATTAATACGACCGCCCAAACCGACTGAATAAGAATCACAAGAGAAACTTGTGTCTGTCTGGAAAGCATCGCTCAATCCATAATCAGTTTTCTGATAACCACCACTGACTGTGAATATTTTGTTTATATCCCATTCTACACCAGCCAGGTATTCGTGTGTTCCATGTTTCAATGTCTTCTGCTTGTTATCAGCCATACCTGCATTCTTGTCATCAAAGAAATGATACTCTACTGAAGCACGAAGAGAAGGCAAGAATTCATAACTTGCTGCTACAGATAACATAGAAGGGAGGTCACTTGGAGTATTCACACCATGCTGATAAGGTGCCATATAGGCAGCAGCAGCATCCGGAAATTCCAATTTATGTGTATTGTTCTCAATATTCATATTAGCTTTGAACTCATACTTCGCAGCCAAATTCAACTTACCGAACTTAGCGTCTACACCGATAATCGGCGTCAATCCCCAACCTGTCTGGTCACAATCCAGTTCAAGCTTCGTATCATTCAGTTTCTGAAGCATAGGTGCAGATTGTTCTTGTGCAATCTGCTGTGCCTGTTCTAAACTCAAATTAGGATTAGCCCCCATAATTTGTTGTACTATAGCAGCACCGATCTGTCCTGCTACTCCTTCTTTCAAGGCAATATTCAGAAAACCTTTATATCCACCTGTAAAGTAATTCATACGGGCTCCGGCAAAAACTGAAAAGTGTTCATTAATCTTATAGCTTGCCCCTAACTGCAAACCATAAATATATTGACGACCTTCCATGGCTGAATTGATATTGTACATATTAGGTTTCAACATATCACTTGTAGAATTTACCAAGCCGATAGCAGCTGCATCAAACATAGGCAAACCTGTATTGAAAGAAGCTTTTCCACCACCACCAACGATAGCGAAACTACCGGAAAATGCCCAGTCACCATTCTTATATACAGCATGTACAGAAGGGATAACGGGAGCCGAAGCTTTTCCTTCATAATTGCGCACGGAAGTCTGTCCATCCATAGTCCACAAAGGACTTGTAGCAGCAATATCACGAGTCTGATATGCACTCTGAATAGTCAGTGCTACCTGTAAACCATTTTGGGGAAGGAATGCCAGTCCGGCAGGATTACTATAAACTCCATCAATATCAATGGAAGCGCCGCGGGCTATCATGCGCAAGAAAGCAGCATTCTGATTCGTATTAGTTAGATAATCTCCGGCAAAAGTTGGAATTGAAACGATTAACATTACAAATCCAATCAAGAAATTTTTTCTCATCTAAATCTTTTTTAAATTAATTCGGGCGCAAAGATACAATATTCCTGCACACGCAACACATGTTTGTGCACTTATTTTCGTTTATCCACTCATTTTAATTGAAAACAAAAACTGTTTCTAATGAAACAATTCACATTCAGAGCAAAGGTAAAGATAAACAAACCACCCTGTTTTTACGTTTATTAATAAGAATAAAAACAGAAAATATTATGGCCTATACAATTGCATTTTTCGGAACAAAGCCTTATGACGAAGCTTCTTTCAACGATAAAAACAAAGAGTTCGGATTTGAATTCCGTTATTATAAAGGACATCTGAATAAGAATAACGTGCTATTGACGCAAGGAGTAGACGCGGTCTGTATCTTTGTCAACGATACGGCCGATGCAGAAGTCATTCATGCTATGGCAGCCAACGGAGTAAAACTGCTGGCACTCCGATGTGCAGGATTCAATAATGTAGACCTGAACGCTGCCGCCACTGCCGGAATCACCGTTGTACGGGTTCCTGCATATTCGCCTTATGCCGTTGCCGAATATACCGTAGCACTCATGCTCTCTCTCAACCGAAAGATTCCACGCGCTTCGTGGCGTACAAAAGACGGAAACTTTTCCCTTCACGGTCTGATGGGATTCGACATGCACGGTAAGACGGCAGGTATCATCGGTACAGGAAAAATCGCCAAAATTCTGATTCATATCTTAAAGGGATTCGGAATGAATATACTGGCTTATGACCCTTATCCCGACTACAACTTTGCCAGGGAAGAACAAATCGTTTATACTTCTTTGGACGAATTGTACCATAGTTCCGACATTATTTCCCTGCATTGCCCGCTTACCGAAGCCACCAAATATCTGATCAATGACTACTCCATCAGCAAAATGAAAGACGGAGTCATGATCATCAATACCGGTCGTGGACAATTGATTCACACCAATGCCCTGATCGAAGGCTTAAAAAACAAGAAAATCGGTTCTGCCGGATTGGATGTGTACGAGGAAGAAAGCGAATATTTCTACGAAGACCAGTCCGACCGCATCATCGACGACGACGTGCTTGCCCGTCTGCTCTCATTTAACAATGTGATTGTCACTTCGCATCAAGCCTTTTTCACACGTGAAGCAATGGGAAATATCGCCATGACCACACTTCAGAATATCAAGGATTTCATCAACCACAAGTCTTTGCTAAATGAAGTGAAGAGATAGAACCTTTACCTGACTTCCCTTGTTACAGAAGTATATAAACAATTAGAAAAGGAGAAAATTATGAAGAAAGTAATACATAAAGCAGATACAAGAGGACATTCCCAATATGACTGGCTGGATAGTTACCATACCTTCAGTTTCGACGAATACTTCGATTCTGACCGTATCAACTTCGGTGCCCTCCGCGTATTGAATGACGACAAAGTCGCCCCCGGAGAAGGGTTCCAAACCCATCCGCATAAAAATATGGAGATTATCTCCATTCCATTGAAAGGACATCTGCAACATGGTGACAGCAAGAAAAACAGCCGTATCATCACTGTCGGAGAGATTCAGACGATGAGTGCCGGAACGGGTATTTTCCACAGTGAAGTGAATGCCAGCCCTGTAGAACCGGTAGAATTCCTGCAAATATGGATTATGCCGAGAGAGCGGAATACACATCCTGTCTACAAGGATTTTAGCATCAAAGAGCTGGAACGACCGAACGAACTGGCAGTGATTGTATCGCCCGACGGCAGTACTCCCGCTTCACTTCTACAAGACACCTGGTTTTCTATCGGAAAGGTGGAAGCCGGAAAGAAACTCGGTTATCACTTGCACCAAAGTCATGGCGGCGTATACATTTTCCTGATTGAAGGAGAAATCGTAGTAGACGGAGAAGTACTGAAACGTCGCGACGGAATGGGCGTCTATGATACGAAAAGTTTCGAACTCGAAACATTGAAGGACTCACATATCTTATTGATAGAAGTACCGATGTAGAAATTTGGAATTAGAAATCATGAATCTTGAATGAATGAAGAATATAGCTGATATCCGGCAAGAATATACCAAAAGCGGGTTAAGGGAAAGCGAACTTCCCTGCGACCCGCTTTCACTTTTCAGCCGCTGGCTACAGGAAGCCATCGACGCAAACGTAGAAGAACCGACCGCCATCATTGTAGGTACCGTATCTCCCGAAGGCAGACCCTCGACCCGTACCGTACTGCTGAAAGGACTGCATGACGGAAAGTTTATCTTCTATACCAACTACGAAAGCCGCAAAGGAAGGCAACTGGCACAAAATCCGTACATTTCACTTTCCTTTGTCTGGCATGAACTTGAAAGGCAAGTACACATCGAAGGTACTGCCGCGAAAGTTTCTCCGGAGGAATCGGACGAATATTTCCGGAAGCGCCCTTATAAAAGCCGCATCGGTGCACGTATTTCTCCACAAAGCCAGCCTATCGCAAGCCGGATGCAACTGATACGCGCTTTCGTCAAAGAAGCTGCCCGATGGCTGGGAAAAGAAGTGGAACGGCCCGACAACTGGGGCGGATATGCCGTCACTCCTACCCGAATGGAGTTTTGGCAAGGACGCCCCAACCGGTTACACGATCGCTTCCTGTATACCCTAAAGACGGATGGAAAATGGGAAATCAATCGACTTTCTCCCTGATTTCACTGATTTTTCTTGCCAACTCCAACTAGAATACGTAATATTGCAACTGTAAAAATAATCAGCTCATGACACTGGATTATATTTATCATAGCGGTTTTGCCATCGAAGCAGAAGGTGTGACCGTCATCATCGATTATTACAAAGATTCTTCGGAAACTGAACATAACCGGGGAATCGTACATGACTACCTCCTGCAAAGACCGGGTAAACTCTATGTATTGGCCACTCACTTTCACCCCGACCACTTCAACCGTGAAATACTGACGTGGAAAGAAACACGTCCCGACATCCGGTACATTTTCTCCAAAGATATTCTGAAAAGCCATCGTGCAAAGCCCGAAGACGCTACCTATATTAAAAAAGGAGAAACCTACGAAGACGGCACGATCCGCATCGAAGCATTCGGTTCGACCGATGTCGGCAGTTCGTTCCTGATCCATCTGCAAGACTGGAACATCTTCCATGCAGGCGATCTGAACAACTGGCACTGGAGTGAAGAATCTACCGAAGCGGAGATACGAAAAGCCAACGGAGACTTCCTTGCAGAAGTTAAATATTTAAAAGAAAAAGCACCGAAGATCGATTTAGCGCTGTTCCCAGTGGACCGCAGGATGGGAAAAGATTATATGAAAGGTGCAAAACAGTTCATCGAACAAATAAAAACTACTATATTTGTACCCATGCACTTCAGTGAAGACTACGAAGGCGGAAATGCCCTCCGTGATTTTGCCGAAAATGCAGGATGCCGGTTTGTCAGCATCACCCATCGGGGCGAAAGTTTTGAAATAACCAAATAAACACAATAATAATTATGAATAAGTTAACAATCCTGTTTCTTACCATGCTTCTCACATGCCTGCCAATGGCAATGAGAGCCGAATCGCACAAAGAAAAAAGAGATGATACCAGATACCTTGCGGGAGCTGTTCCTGTAGTAGATGGTAAAGTAGTATTTTCCAAGGAATTCCAGATTCCCGGAATGAGTCAGAAGCAAATCTACGACACTGTCATGAAGTGGATGAACGAACGTCTGAAAGAAAACAATAATCCGGACAGCCGCGTCGTTTTCAGCGATGAAGCACAAGGAACCATCGCCGGTGTAGGTGAAGAATGGATCACATTTTACTCCAGCGCCCTGTCATTGGACCGCACTTGGGTCAATTATCAGATCACTGTTACCTGCAAACCGGGCAGTTGCTTGGTAGAACTGGAAAAAATCCGTTTCACCTACCGCGAAACAGAAAAATACAAAGCAGAAGAATGGATTACAGATGAATATGCACTGAACAAAGCTAAAACCAAACTGGTACGCGGCTTGGCTAAATGGCGCAGAAAAACGGTAGACTTTGCCGATGACATCTTTATGGATGTAGCTGTAGCCTTCGGTGCTCCCGATACTCGTCCGAAGTCTGAGAAAAAGAAAAAAGAAGAAGAAGCACAGAAGCCGTCTATCGTTGCTGCTGCAGGTCCGCTGGTGATTGGTCAGGGCGGTAAAGTTACCACTGCAGAAGCAGATCAGACAACTACTCCTGCTGCTACTTTAACTCCTGCAACTCCTGTCGGCAAGGCTTCAGCAGATATGCCGGGATATACAGAAATCGATCTGAAACAGATTCCGGGTGATGTATACGCATTGATGGGCAATGGAAAACTGGTGATCTCTATCGGCAAAGATGAATTCAACATGACCAATATGACAGCCAACGCAGGCGGCGCACTGGGTTATCAAAACGGTAAAGCCGTAGCTTATTGCACACTTTCTGCCGATCAGCCCTACGAAGCGATAGAAAAAGCAGAAACTTATACACTGAAACTATACGCTCCGAACCAAACGACCCCTTCGGCTGTTATCGAATGTAAGAAACTGCCTTCACAAACGACTCCGCAAGCCGGACAACCCCGTACGTATGTCGGAGAAATCGTGAAGCTATTGATGAAAAAATAACAAGATAGCAATCATGGAAATTAAAAGTAGATTTGATCACTTTAATATCAATGTAACGAATCTGGAGCGAAGCATTGCTTTTTATGAAAAAGCGCTTGGCTTAAAAGAACATAGTCGGAAGGAAGCTTCCGACGGTTCTTTCATCCTGGTCTACCTGACGGACAACGAAACCGGCTTCCTACTGGAACTGACCTGGCTGAAAGATCATACCTCCCCCTATGAACTGGGAGAAAATGAAAGTCATTTATGCTTTCGTGTAGCCGGCGACTATGACGCCATACGGCAATACCACAAAGAAATGAATTGTGTCTGTTTTGAGAATACAGCCATGGGGCTTTATTTTATCAACGACCCGGATGACTACTGGATAGAGATACTTCCACAAAAGAAGTAACCTTATAAAAAGAAGCGGGGCAGGATGATCATCCTGCCCCGCTTCTTTTTATAAGGTTGTTAGCTATTCATGACATAACACATCCCCAAAATGCTTGAAATAATGAAAAAACATCCGGGAATAAATAAACGAACAAACAATCTTGTCAATTGCATTTTTTGCTCGACAAACATTGCATCATTATCCAAATTATACCAAACCGTAACTTTATCACCTATATGAAAATCTTTCGGGTAATATGAAAATTGTGTGATATCCTCCACAATAATATTGGGATTAATAGACCGACAGCATTTTTCACCCTCTCCTTCTAATGTAAATTCAACAGACGGGCGCATAAGAAGCTTGCCATCCTTCACATAAGTATCAACATCCACTACTATTCCATCTATCTTCTTAATGTATTTCGTTTCGACTCTCTTGATTAAAAGACAAAACATTCTCATCTTAATGATCAAACCAAGTCCATGGCCAGCCAGCAAAAGTGCTAGTATACAAACAATTGTTCCCATTTATTTTTTATGTCGGTTAGCTCTCTTTTTCCGAATATCCGCTTTCATCTTCGCGGCTCCGGAACCATGTTGTCCACGAATATAAGTCGCTTTCTTCGCTTTCGTCTTCACTTTCTCCTCTTCCTGGGGCTTATCTTTCTTACCTTTAAAGACGATTCCACCCATGATTGCATCTTCTATACTCATATATATTATATTGTTAGCATTCACATTTCTGATGCAAAGATAAGCCTTTTCTACGGAATTGTTTATCTTTGGCGGATAAAACAATACATAATCACCAAAATGGCAACAATAACCCTTTCCGCAGAAAAGGACCCGATGGGAGCTGCAATCTCCGATTATTTCAATCATCACAGAGCTGACCGCTTGCGAGTATTCTCTTCTCAATTCGAAGAAGATGAAATCCCCGTTAAGGAATTATTCCGAAGTATACAGTCCATGCCAGTTCTCGAACGCACTGCTCTGCAAATGGCTACGGGAAGAATATTAGATGTAGGAGCCGGAAGCGGCTGCCACGCATTGGCACTTCAAGAAATGGGAAAAGAAGTTTGCGCCATTGACATCTCTCCGCTTTCCAACGAAGTAATGAAACAACGCGGCGTCAAAGATTCCCGCCTGATCAATCTCTTTGACGAAACATTCACCGAAACATTCGATACGGTTCTGATGCTGATGAATGGTTCGGGCATCATAGGAACACTAAATAATATGCCTACCTTTTTCCAACGGATGAAACGTATCCTACGCCCTGGCGGATGTATTCTGATGGATTCAAGTGATCTGCGCTATCTTTTCGAAGAAGAAGACGGCAGCATGCTTATCGACCTGGCAGGCGATTATTATGGGGAAGTAGATTTCCAGATGCAATACAAGGATGTAAAAGGAGATACATTCGATTGGCTATATATCGATTTTCAGACTCTTAGCCTGTACGCCTCCGAATGTGGATTCAAAGCAGAATTAATCAAAGAAGGAAAACATTATGACTATCTGGCAAAGCTGAGCCTTGCCTGACAGCGTATTATTTTAATCAGAAAAAGCCCTATTCAGGATAGTGACAGTATCACATCGGAATAGTGTAACCATACTAACGATATAGTGTCACCATCCCAGTGTGATAGTGACACTATATCTATTGTGCCCGCATCCGGTTCAGAGACCGGCAATAAGCACTTATTTCAGCATTTCATTGATCTGCTGAACCAGTGAAGCAAACTCTTCTTCATTATACAGACGAGTCAGTTTTACAATCTTTCCTTCCCGGTCTATCAGCACATTCCGTGTGATTCCGGCATCACGCAATGCATATTTTGCAAAAATATCAGCTCCCGGATCCAGTCCCAGCGAGTAAGTCACTCCGGTAGACTTTGCAAAGGCAAGCACTTTTTCAAGCGGTTCGTCACGGTCTATTCCAATCAGTGCAAAGTCTGCATTATCCTTATGCTTCAGCCAAATGTCTTTTTCTATAAAAGGCATTTCCTTACGGCATACTCCGCACCAACTTGCTGTAAACTGCAACATGACAACCTTCCCACGAAGAGAAGACAAAGTCACTTGTTTACCATCCGTCAATGTAATCGTAAAATCAGGGGCCATTTCCCCTATTCTGACAATATATCCTGTACTATCAGCTTGTGCCGACATCGCTTCAGTAGCCACTTTCACTGTGTCTGAAACGCTCTCAGCAGCTTCTGCTCCTTTCTTCTGACCGGAACAAGCCAGTAAACTAACGGCTAATAAAGCCACACCACATACATTCATAATTTTCTTTTTCATCTTCTTGCAATCATTAGTGAGACTGCAAATATAAAAAAAGTACATGATGTATTTGCATTTTTAAAATAAATTCGTACCTTTGCACCCGCAAAACAGAAAAACGCCTCTTTAGCTCAGTTGGCCAGAGCACGTGATTTGTAATCTCGGGGTCGTTGGTTCGAATCCGACAAGAGGCTCTCCTCAAAATTCAAATGCCGCTATATGCGGCATTTTTTTATCCTTTTCATTCGATGTTCACGAAACACAACCATACTCACAGCTATCAGAATCAACAGAATTCCAATCAGGGTATTCAATGTGAAAAGCTCATTGAATACAAAAACACCGATCACAACTGCTGTCAGTGGCTCCATCGCTCCTAAAATAGAAGTGAGAGTAGGTCCTGCATTTTTAATTGCCTGTACTAAAGTAATATTTGAAATAGCTGTAGCAGGTAAAGCTAATCCTAAGATAATAAGCCATACATAACCGTCCGTCACTATGCGAAGACCGGATGTACAACAAGCACCTATTATATAAAAAAGTGCTCCCAAACTCATGACATAACAAGTGAGTACCGTAGAATTAATCTTCACAGCCCTCGTTTTACGCACTCCTATGATATATCCGGCATACGAAAAAACAGAAACACAAGCTGCCACCAGTCCCATCGGTGTATTCCCATCTTTTACATCTACTCCACCCAACGAAAGTACAGATGCACCGGACAGGGACATCAACACAGCAACAATCACCCACAACGACTTTTTCTCCCGAAAAACAAACATCATAACCAATGCAACAGCCAACGGATACATAAAATGAATCGTAGACGCTACTCCACTGGCAATATTCTGATACGCGATAATTAAGCTGAAAGAAGTAATCGCCCTCAACAAGCTCAAAGTAAAGACAACTGTCAAGTCCTTTCTTTTCAACCGGAAGTCACAGCCGGAAAATAATCCGAATATGACTAACACTACCGAAGCTATCCCCCAACGATAAGAAAGTACTTCGAAAGCTGAAAAACCTACCAGCAATAAAGTGATGGAAAAAAACGGAGCCAGTCCAAAAGTGGAAGAGGAAACCGCCGCATAAAATATGCCTTTGATACGATTCATGAATATATTCGACTAAAATCCGATATTTATGACTGCAAAGATATAAATATAAATTCAAGAAGACATCAAACAGGAATAATTGCCATTATCATTTTTTTTATGTTCTTTTGTCACAAGTCCGCTGGTTCTTCGTCAATATTGATAGAAACCATAAAAATAAAGAATATGAAACAAAAACTACTATCAGGCTTGATTGCTTTATTCCTTTGTCTGTCAAATGTTTCGGCAGGTGATAATTTAAATAACATTTTCAAGAAATATCAGAAATATAAAGGAGAAGAAATCATTTGTGAACAGCTGGATTTACCAAAAGAGCTTAGAAAAGCAAAAGCGGGCAAGACAAGTAAAGATATTAATATAGATGAACTCCAACAGTCTATAGACATGGGATTTCGCAAGGCCCAAATACTTGTATGTTTCTCTTTGGAGAATGTATTTGCTTCGGAACCTATAACCGAAGTATTCACTTCAAAATCGGCGAAAGAATTCATGAGTGACTTCGCACATTTAAGAAAAAGAATGCTGAACGACACAAAACTTACTCATTTCACAGTAAACAAGAAAACCTGCAATGTCGATTGTTTTTTGTATATAGATGAAAAGCCGACAACTGAAGAAGGGTATCTATTTCTGAAAATGATAAACGGATCGATTAATTGTATTATCCACTTTTATGGCGAATTAAAAACAGAAGATATTATCAAATCTATCGAAGATGGTACATTTATCGGAATTAGCGGATTTGAGCCTACGTTTACTCTGGTCGAAGACTAATTGTTTTTATCCGTATGCTGACGTCCGATTTCAAACGAATATTTCTACCGATGAGCAAATTACTCTATCGGCGCGCTTTTCGTTTGACTGCGAATGTTCAGGATGCGGAAGATCTGGTGCAAGAAACTTTTTTACGTCTTTGGCGACGACACGATACACTGGAGAATGTGAACAATCCCGAAGGTCTAGCCTGCGAAATATTGAAAAACGCTGCGATTGACTTACTACGGACACGTCATATTCATTCCGAATTAACCTTAGAACATGAGCCGGAAGACAATTATTCGACGGTTCACGAAACAGAGGTTTGTGATGCACTTATCCTGGCAAACAAACTGATAAAACAGTTGAAGCCTCAGCAACAACGTATTCTAACTTTGCGTTCACGGGAAGAGTGTGAAATGGCAGAAATTGCCAATCTGACAGGAGAAACAGAGGACAATGTACGTGCTATACTCTCCCGTAGCCGAAAGAAGCTGAAAGAAATGTTTTTAAAAAAGATGAATCATGGATTATAAAGAAGTAGAACAATTGCTGGATAAATTTTATAATGCCCATACGACTTGTCCGGAAGAACAAAAACTGTATGACTGGCTATGTTCTGAAGAATGCTCAGAAGAATTATTCATTGACCGTGAAATAATACGTACTTATATACAACAACATCCACCGGTAGATATCCCGAAAGATATAGAACTTAAAATGGAAGTGCTTATCGACCAATGGGCTGATTCAGAACATCAATCTATTCGCAAGAAGATATACCCGAAATGGAAATACATAGCCGGAACTGCTGCTATAGCAGCATTAGTCATAGGAGCTACATTTTATTTTCATTCGCCTCAGAAAGGAGTTTATGTAGACACTTGTCAAACACCGGAAGAGGCTTACGTAGAAGTCCAAAAAGCATTATCTCTAATTTCTGAAACAATGCAAAAAGGTATAGAACCCATAATAGACCATCAATGAAAGACAAAAAGACATTCGTTTTATATATTCTAACAGGGAAAAGGATATGAAATGGCTGATTTGCATACTAATCTGTTGGTGCAGCATAGGAAATACTACAGCACAACATTATTCATTCAATCGTTATGCCGATATCGACGGCATAACACGTGTTTATATATCAAAAACACTATTGAAAGCAATCATTAAGAGCGAAAATCCTGCAATGAAAATATCGGGGAATAAAGTCAATCTTAATAATAAGGAATTATTAAGTAAAATGGACGGGATACTTGTGTTGACAGGAACCAATACCCGAATAGCCAATATGATGCATGAGGATGCCACAAAACTCAGTCATACAAAAGAATATGAACATATACTATACCGCAATGAGAAAGAACTGGCCATTGACGTCTTCACACGTGAATCGAAAGGAGTAATCCTTGAGATTATTCTCATTGATAAAACAGATCAAAATAACCGGATTATACAATTAATGGGACAATTCACCCCTGACGATATTCTTTCTATGATTAAAATCTGAGACAATGATCCACTAAAGTCTCAAATATTGTTTATAACTGCCTCACTGCTGCGAGCCATACGGCTTGTAGCAGAACTATCTGTTTCCAATTTTCAGTCTATGTACAATGTATTCGATTACTATCCGATTATGCCACCTTATTTCACCTTACTTCCTCTGAAGTATAAAAACAAATCTAATATCATCTCATTTTATATCCTTTATGAATTTGCAGATAAAAAAACTTCCTTTTATTATTCATTTTTAAATAAAAGAGTGTATTTTTGAAACAACATACATAGCTAATATTATCACATATAGCATTAAAATACTATATATCAACATTTTAATATTATATTTTATACATAATTAAATATCTTATAAAACAAACACTATTTTCAAGAAGCAATAAATAACCAATTAAAAAACAAAGATTATGGCATTATTTGTAAATCCCGGCAAAGATTGGGAAAAGAACATGAGTGAAGAAGACATCGCACAAATGGAATCACAAGGTTATGATGTAACAGAACTACGCGCCAAACGCGCGAAATCTGCAGAGGAAGAAGAAAAAGAGCGCCTTCGCGAAAAAGAAGAGCGGGAAAACTTCAAGAATCCGACTAACCTGAACAAACTCGCCCCTTACCTGCAGACACCACGTGACATGAGCACTTCTTTTTTCAAAGCTATGGCAGGCAGCGCCCCCTGGCTATTCAAAGATCGTTGGAAAAGAAAATATACCGAGGCTCCTATTGTTTATGCCGCGGTAGTGCAAGCTAATACCGCCCTATGGATGCCCGGTAATAACGATTATTATCCTGCCGTATTTGTTTTTGCACTTGATCAAAAACACATTCACGACACCGAATGGCTAAAACAAATAGCAGAAGAAATAAATGTATTGCAAGATGCCGACCAAATCCCCGGTGATTGCCGCAAACTAATACAGACATTACGCGATGATACCAGCGAATTCTGTTTTCGTATCGGCAAAAGTGTATGTGGTGACGCCAACGCATGGTGTGCCACCTATAAATTCGACAAACAGACAGCACTGCCACGCAAGGCTTTACCATCCGATGGCATCGTCCCTTTTCTATTAAAGTCCGCCCCGGTAGAAAATCAATTTGTTGATTTCAAACTAATCCCGACTGAATTTTATATCGGCTAAAAATAGATAAGCAGAAATAGGCAAACCGAAAGTAAACAATATTTTTTTCATCATTTATAATTATATCTCACATAAGGAATATGCATGCATACATTATCCAACAACTAATAAGAATTATATTGTTTATCACTATCAGTTTGCCTATAGGACTAAAAAGTTTTGCCCAAGAAACAAAACGTTTCTATATGGAACTGGACACTCCCCGCAATGGAGCCAAAGCAGGACAAGAGCTTGAATTAAAATACATCAGCACAGCCGATTTCGATTCTGTATCTCCACCCGACTTCGGAACGCTTATAGAAACAGTTGAAGGAGTAACACCACACAAAGCCGGTCATACAGTAAAAAACGGCATATTGACAGATATCTACGAGCAGGGATTCAGCTACCGCATACGTTTCAAGAAGCCAGGAAACACCAAACTACCTCTGGCATCCATCAAGGCAAACGGAAAGGAATACGAAACACCTCTGACCAGTGTATGGGTACATCCGGTCGATACCAATATCGACAGTGTAAAATGCAGCATTCAGCTGGAGGGTTCTTATCGCAAAGGAGTTTTCACTGCCATCGTGATCTGTCTCTTAATCGCCTGGTTATTGATCCGCTTATCGTTTCAGAAACAAAAAAAATAAAGAGACAGGATAAATAAAACAGAGAATAACCCTATCTCATTAATCCATCATTATCTGCATCTGCTTATTTATTTTTTAAGTATTCTCTTTAAATGTTCGACATCTAAAAGTAAGTTCACTGTTTCAAAATTTCCTTTATAAAAAACGCCCCAGTTATTGAAAACACAAGGCAGGTCTTTCGCTTTTTGGAGTGTATCCACTTGAATTAAAGATACAGGAACGTTATTTGTATCACAATACTGTTTTACCATTTCAATCTTTTGATAAATATAAGGGCATTGCATATCATAATAAATAGTCAGATCTTCGCTTTCAATTTTCATTTTTTTCGCGTTTTGCGCAAATTTCGGCATTGACCCGTCAAAAGAAAGTGCAAGCAGTTCATATCCATTATCAGTCGCATCAACAACTTCAAAACCGAATTTCTTCGCAAACGATTGGTCAGAAAGCCAGTTCTTCTGCTTCTTTGAGCTAAGCATACAAACACCGGATTTGCCTTTTTCTTTGGCGTCTGTCAGGCAATATTCCATCAAAGCCCTTCCATACCCGTTTCCTTTTGGACTTCCTAAAACCCATAAGCAATACAGATAATAATAGTTATCACCAATGACGGGAACCCAAGCTGTCTCAAGAGGTGCATACTCAATAAAAACCGTAGCTTTTGCATTTAGCTTTCTAAAAACATGACCTTCATTTAGTCTGTCGGAAAGCCATTGCCGCTTCGCGTCAATACCCGCATGAGGCTTTTTACTGCGAATAATGCAGCATAGATGCTCATCACTGAGGTTTTCCTTTGTTAAGTTTACAAAATCTGTATTCATATACGCATTCGTTTTAAATTAGATATCATCAATCAACCGATCTTAACGGTGCACTCTGCCATTTTGGCTGAATATAATAGTTATAGTTTCATAAGAGATAGTGATTTAGTATTAAAATCCTCTTTAAATCTTTCTCTCTGCCAAAAAGAGATAAGATTCTTTTTTGCTCTTCTATAGTTGGTATCTTGATAATTAAATTCCCAATGAATATTTCCTCATATTCTTTTACACAAACAGACTGCCAAATATCGTTTTTCTTAATTTGAAGATCCCCCATGACCTCAATATCCATTAAAGGAAGTTTGAATCTGGCAAAATTAGAACGAAACAAATCATCCTCTTTTGTTTCCGGAGATATTTCCATATATGTTTTTAGCAAGTGTTGCAATTTGCATGAATTCATTTCGGTAGTCAAAATATCGATATCAGCAGTTTCTCCGACCTCTATACCTGATAAAATCATAGCAGATGCACTTATAACATAAAAATCAGGACTTATTTCCTGTAATTCAACAGTTATACTTGCAAGACTCTGAGTTATCTTATCTTTAATTTTCATATCTCCAATAATATATAACAAAAATACAAAATATATTTCAGAAAGGTAAAAGAACAGGCTTTAATAATACCATTAATGAATGTAATGAGAGCAACTATCGACAAAATTCCTCTTTTTCTATGTAGCTCTAACCTCCTGCAAATTTCATCAATCGCCTTATTATAACAACTACAAGGTTCAGTACTACGATATTCCAATGTCAGGGCTTGATAAAAAATATTAAGAGATTGGTCGCTTCCTATCCTTGGTTGCATAATCTTTACGCATTTTAATTCTAAATATTGCCTCCATATTAGCAAATCCTTATTTTTCCCTAGCAAACTTTTGACACCTCAACAGCATAAACAGTATTTATGGGATAATTTTAGAAAAGCTGAAACGAGTAAGCAAAGAATTATTCTATTTCCTTAATTCGTTCAATCTGTCTATCCAGAAAATAATCAGTATATAGGCTGTAGTCTTCCATTTCATAAAACGCTATCAGTCCTTTTCTGTAATTCAGTATATCCGAATCTTTGACAGGATATACGGGAATGATGCCAACATTCATCAAAGAAATACTTTCTATCATTCTTGCAGTCCGTTTGTCCCCGTTTGAAAATCTCATCAAACGACAACTGAAAGGCCATGACATACATCAAACATCATCCCGGCCGGATTGCACTCATTTTGCTAAATACAGGAAGCGATCTATAGCTTATTGTCGAAGATATGTTACAAGAGAATGTATATATCCTGTGATCTGGTGAAGCGGAAGCTCAGGAACCGGGTTATAGTAGACAGATTGGAACTAAAGCTATGTACACACTGCGAGAAAACTCTTCCGTTACACCGGTTTTACGCTGGCAGTATATATATGGTCAATTTTAAACATTATAGTAATGCCATGAGGAATAGATATGGATACAATAAGAGCAATTGAAGGAGAGTTATCGATACAAAACTTCAAGAAGATATTAAACATATATAAATAAGACAGGATTATTTTTTTTACGTCATTTTTTTATCTATATTAAAGGTCAGAGAATAAACCAACAATTTTAAATACTTTAAAGAGATCCAAGCAAATAACAAAAACATATTTTACACAACGCCTTAAAGTCCGAAAAATAGTAACATTATTTAAAATCCAGTAGTTATGAAAACAATTAATTATTTTTCCGGCTCATTGCTTGCATTATTATTTTATGCACTATTTGCTGCATGTAATAATGATTTGCAAACTATTGCTGTCACTGAAATAAAAGGAATAGAACAAACTCTCTTAAACGAAAGCAATACTTTAATAAGTTCAGATGTAGCAACAGATAGTACTATGCTTGGTAAAGACAACACAATATCCAACTCAACGTCTGCTACTAATGCATTCTTCACTAAACAAGAATATGAAGAGGGGATGGATTGGTGGAAAGATAGAGAAGGTGCGCTACCTGCTCTATATGAATATCAGGTATCCTGTCGTGATTTTCCTTCTGGACATGGTCCTGATACTTGCATATATTATATGACCATTATTTGGACTTGTTATCCTCCTATTACAGAAGCTAATTGGATGGATTATCAATATATGCAAGTACAACATAGGCTAATAAGTGGTACTACTGCATTTCCTTGGCGTTATTTAGGTGAAGGGGGCCCGGGGAATTATAATTATGGAATAGTGAAAGTCAATGGATTTCAAGATCCTATGGATTTAAATGCTACACATTTGCCTACTAGAGTTCAGTTTAGATATAGATTGTTGCATAAAGATTTCCCAGGGAAAGCAGATAAAAGTATTAATGATAAAGAAAAATGGTACAATAAAAACCTTGCAACTGGATGGCATTATAAAGATTACAATCAGCCAACTTATAATAACCCTTATGGTTATAATTCACAGGATTTCAACAATATGGAATCACTAAAATTCATAATTAATGATCCTAAGTGTGGCTCATCTTTTTCTGTAAGAGTGCTTGTTGATGGATATTTAGTTTTTCCCCAATTAGTAGGCGGAAGATATGAAGTTACTGTTCCAAAATTTAGGAAGACTGGAGAATATCTCATAACAGCTGAATACGCAGGCAATGTTTCGGAAGAATTTAAAACTGCAGTGCGACACGGTATCTATCAAGAATATACAAGCAAAGAAATTTATATCATGTTTAGTTGCAATGAGTTTAGCTATGATTAACAACCTTACATGTCACAATAATGAAACGAATACTTTTAATTCTATTTTGCAGTCTACATAGCATTTTGTTTCTCCGTTCACAAAACGCTAGCAGCGACATCATCTTCAAACAGTTCTTCGATAATGCCGTTGCTTTTGCTGACACATACCCACGTGAGAAGGTATACTTGCATTTTGATAATAGTAGTTATTATGTAGGAGATACTATATGGTTTAAAGCCTACACGGTATATGCTGAGAACAATATGCCAAGCACCATCAGCAAACCCCTTTATGTAGAAATGCTCGACCAGACAGGGCATATTACCCAACGCCAAATCATTGAATTGAATAGCGGTGAAGGACATGGACAGATAATCCTGAATGAAAGTACCATGTCCGGCTATTATGAAATCAGAGCTTACACCCGTTGGATGCTCGCATTCAGCGAACCTTCTTACTTCTCACGTACATTCCCGATCTATCAGTCTGCACAAGGAGAAAGACCAGAACGGAGGATTTCGACCTATAATCTGAATCCTTCCATGAAACAGCGACCGAAAAATGTGACAGATAAACTTGCTATCCAATTCTTTCCCGAAGGAGGAACACTCGTGAAAGGCATCTCTTCTCGTGTGGCATTTAAAGCTGAAAGTAGAGAAGATGGTAATGTTATCCTTGAAGGTGCCATTTATACGAAAGACGGGGAAAAGCTGACAGAAATAAAAACCCTACATGACGGAATGGGAATATTCACTTATACACCCGAAGAAAAACCAGCAGTAGCTAAAGTAACTTATAAAGAAAAAGAATATAAATTCAATCTACCGGACGCCCTTTCCGCCGGATATGTATTGAACGTGAATAATTCAAGCGGAGCTATTGTAGGTAACGTATTGAGCAATGAGAATACCCCGGATGCAGACATTGTAGCATTCATAAGTCATGAAGGTCGCCCCTATTCGTATTGGATACTACGAATGAGATCAGGTGGAAATCAAACTTTCTTACTTAAAACGCGCGATCTTCCCGGAGGCATATACCAAGTCAGTCTACTAGACAAAACCGGGAATATGCTGTGCGAACGATTTACATTTGTGCAACCCAATAAATTGAATTCAATACAATTAAATGGAATTAAAGACATTTACCGGCCTTTCGAACCAATTCGCTGCGAAATACAAGTAACAGATCAAAAAGGAAATCCTTTACAAGGTTCTTTATCCATATCAGTAAGAGATGCTATACGTTCGGATTATGCAGAATATGATAATAATATATTTACAGATATGTTATTAACATCCGGTTTAAAAGGATATATTGATAAACCGGGGTATTATTTTGCAGATATTACACTTCGCAAATTGCAAGAACTTGATGTTTTGCTCATGGTTCACGGTTGGCGTCAATATGACTTATCACAACTTATTTCCGGTAAAAATGAAAAGCTACTTCAACAGTCAGCTGAAAAAGAGTTGTTACTACAAGGACAGATTCGTTCTTCTCTATTAAAAAAAGAAATGAAAGATATGGAGGTAAGCGTCATGGCTAAAGTGGACAATACATTTGTAGCAGGAAATACGTTTACAGATGAAAACGGCAAATTTCAACTTCCGGTTACTAGTTTTGAAGGAGAAGTAGAAGCGGTATTCCAGATACGCCGTAGGGGATCTAAACATAAGAAAGATGCTTCTGTTATGCTCGACCGTAACTTCGCCCCTACCCCACGCGCCTTCAGCTATGAAGAAGAACATCCACAGTGGATGGACAAAAACTCATGGATCACCCTTTCCAACCGTATAGACTCGCTATATGTAGATTCTATTAGCAAAACTAACAACACCTATTTATTGAGCGAAGTGGAAATAGCAAAAAAAAGAAAAAATAAGAACATCACTACTCAAGTATTCGAGAAAAGCGTAGACGCATACTATGATGTAACGCGATTGGTTGATGAATTACGCGATCAGGGAATAGTAATTAATACTATACCCGACTTGCTTAGTAAAGTGAATCCTAACTTTTCATACGATGTGCAAGACGGAAGCTCACGATATAAAGAGAAAACAATCTGTCTCATTGTTGGCAAACAAGTACTTGATACTTTAACTGCTTGGACATTGTGGAATGAGATAGATGGTATAAAACAGATTATGATATGCGAAGGAAGCAATTCGTATACTAATGAAGTGCTTAATTCAATACACGGTTCAAATATGACAAAAGGACAAAATGTAAAAGACATGATGACAGCAATGAATCCCCCACGTACCTTTGATGACAGTTTCTATCTTTATGGAGATGCTGCAAAGAAAAAAATATCGTTAGACGATACTGAAAAGGCCAAATCAGAACCCCTTTTTAGAAAGAAATCATCAGGAATCAACAATAATGTAAACGTCAATATCGATTTTTCAAGATTCGGACAATATGCTTTATTCTACATAACTCCGCATTTTGACTCCAATTATAGCAGATTAACGCAAAAGTCAATGAAGGCTGCCCATGGAACACGTCGTACAATAATCCAAGGATATTCTCGCCCATTAGCTTTCTATTCTCCTGTCTACAAAGACAAAATACCGACTGCAAATGTCAACCATCGTCGCCGTACACTTTATTGGAATCCTACTATACAAACTGACAAAAATGGTAAAATTAGCATAGAATGTCAGAACGGTATGTATGCCAATCCGGTCATTATCCACGCAGAAATGCTGAAAGGTGGAATCCCATGCAGTATTACGATTATTGGAGAGAAGAAAAAAAAATAAACCAGTAAATATCTCCAAAGTCCCTTTTAGGATTTCAATTTAGATGAAATACCGCCATTTCCGACAAATTCCCCTAATGATGTCAAGGGTCGGTCAAGGGTAAAAACAATAGTGAGACAATCGGAATACATGAAACAGATATTTAATGAAGAACAAATAAATAAAGCTGCATTCATCATCGAAAGCCCTTTATCAAAGCTTTCGGAGCTTTATCATAGCGAAGTTAAGAATCTTGCTATTTTAATGTCTTGAACTACAAGAAAGGATTAATATCTTTTTGCGAAACTGGAGAATATTCTCTTTATACTGATTACTTCTTGAATAAACAAATCGAAAGAATAAAAGAAATAGAAGAATAAAAAACAGCCTTCCTCTCAAAACACCATCCTTATATCATGGTATTAACCAAAAGCTGGGAACAAAGTGGGAACATTTTGGATTAAGAGAAAAGAAAAACCCTCTTAGAGATCATCTGAAAGGGGTTCATGAGGTTCCTGGCGAAGCTCATTCTGAATTCTTATGACTTTATTTAAATGGTAATATTTTCAGATTTAGTTGATTTATAAAGATTCAATTCTAATCAATAAGAGTCATATTATTGCGGCTTTTTCGCCCCTATATCCGCCCCTATTTTTTTTGCAAATTGACGATAAAGGCTAACTCATTTCCTTTTGCTTTAACTTCATCTTCAAATAAAGATATTTTTGCTTGCCTCATTTTTATGTACGGTTCAAACAATTCAGAAAACTTTAGTTTAGCAAGTTTTTCAATTATATTTGGTAATATTTTTAACGCAAATTCCATATTAATTAACCTGTACTTCATTCCTGCTAACGTCAAAGCTCTTCGATTTTCTTCTAAGAGCGATTCTATTTCTTCTACAATTTCACTTTCATTTAAGTCTTCTTTTGAAAATCTATTCATCCAAGCTAACAATCGTTTATAATGCAATTTATTAACTTCTTCATTTTTATATTGAATAATATCAATTAGGGGGATTGATTCATCTGGAATTGGGATATTACGCACAAGAATATTACAAATAAATGTTTTTTTCTCTGTAAAATCCAAGCAATCAAAACTATCCATTGATAAAGTTGGATAAATCTCCTGCTCCAAATTAGCACTTAAGATAATTCCATATAATCTCTCTCGCACCGATATCAAATACCTATGTGAGTTTCTTAAATTAGTGACATGATTATCAACTGAAACTATTTCTTCTATTGAAGCATTTTCTCTTGAATTGTTGTACAGACGAGAAGATGCTTCTCTAAGTATATTGTACTTCTTAGAGTAGTCACTTTCCTTTTCATCAAGAATTTTTAAGAACAATTGTAGTCTATCGTCTTTAACCAGACTTTTATCTAAAGCATTTCTATCAATAACTTCAAGAAGTTCATGATCTACCAATAATTTAATCTTATCATAATGTTTCAAACTTCCACCCTCTCTGTGCAATTGGTCTCTTTCAAACTCATAAAAATTACAAGTGTAGAGTTTATCATAAAAATAGAAAAGTGCCCTGAGGCTACTATAAGATGTTTTTGCATAATATGCTTCCAAGTCAATAACTCCACTTCTCATAAATTCGCATTTAGTTAAAACAACTTGTTTAAATCTATATTGTAGCCTACCCCCTTTATTTCTTTAGCCAGCATCATTTTCCAAGCATCATTATTATCAACTCCGATATAAAGTACTCCGCTGATATCGGTTGGAATTTCAATATCTCCTTTAACAATTGCAACTACGTGGGTTCTACCTAATTTTCCGATAAAATACCCCAGCTCAAATACTACATTTTGCCTTGCTCTATATTTAGCAAAACTCTCCTCATTAGCAAGATAACCTATATCATCAGGAGTCATTAGAACAACTGCAAAATCGACATCAGAATAATCTTCAAATTTTTCAATAATAGTCTTTCCCTGATTAGCTTGCTCGTGCAAAATTACAGGAATCAATCCTAATTTTTCTAAGAATCTGGCAGTAGTTTCTTTTAATTCATTATTTCTGCCATGTACTACAAATATTTTTTTTGATAGAGTTTTTGGTGTCTTTTTGGAAATAATATTTTCCTCCTTTTGCTTTTTAAAGAAATCTTCGTCAGATTCAATAACTCCAATCGCCTCATCAATGCAATCTGTCAATAAATCAATTACAGACATTCCATAAGGAGGTTCAAAGATGCAAGTCAATGGATCAATATTACGCATTATAAGCCCACCAATCATAGGAGGAGGCGAAATTGTTACTGTTTTTGAGGAACCTGTTTGACGAAGTAATTGCCTAACACTTGGTATATTTTTGTTGATTTCACTTCGAGTATGAGAAGTAGGGTTACCATATTCCCATTCATTTAACAATTCTTTAAAATATTCTAATTTTTCAATTGCAGATTTTTTATCATTCATGAGTTATCTCTCTTTTCAATATTTTTTCTAATTCCCTCTGGAATATTATTTTCATAATACTCTTTTATTTTCTTTGGCTGGGTTATAAGCACCTCACAAATGATATTTATAAAACCAAATAAAGCATAAGCTATTTCGATTTTATCATTTAAGTCAATTGTTCCAGGATGGACAGCGCTATTTCCTATAACTCTAACACTATCTAAAGCCTGTTGCATAGTCTGAGGCAAACCTTTTTTTACGAGATTTTTTATATCTTCATTTATGTTTTCGCCTTTTTCACCCAAATGTTTGCATAATTTTTGAATGGCAAGACGCAGTAGCGCAGCTGCTCCACGTGGGGATATATTTACAATATTTTTAGCCTCATTATAGTCATTTTGAATATCTTCGGGTAAATCCGAATTTGCTATTTCAATATTCCCAGTCAGTGGATAGACCATTATCTGACCTTTCCAAATCGAAATGTCACTACAATGAATACATTTTGCAGTCGCATAATCGTTAAGATTATAAGAAGCACGTTCTCGTCCCCCATCAGCTCTATCTTGAATATAGATACAATATATTTCATTAGACCACGTATGTTGGGAAAATACGCCGCAATTTGGGCAATGAAACGATTGTAAGTTGATTGAAGGTTGTATATATTTACTCATATGAAATTATTTAGTCTGCAAAGCTAAGGCTTTTTGAATGATTATACAATAAAACTTCAACGAAAATTTTGCTCGCATTGACAAAGTAACTACCTTAGTACATGGAAATTGTAAATCAAATCGCATATCATGGCAGAATATTCTATTATAAATTGGATTAGGACGGATAAACCGATGAAGCGAAACGGTAAATATCCAATATACTTAAGAATCCGAGTGAGAGATAAAGAGACTAAAGTTCCGACAGGAATCGACATTAAAAAGGAACGTTGGGATGATAAAAAGAAGGAGCCAAAAGATAAGGCATTGCTAATCCAGCTTAATAAGAAACGGGAAGATTTAGACCTTCATATTAACCGAGCATTGGCAGACGGGCAGGAATTAACCATGAATTTGATTAAAGAGTTCTACTCAGGGAAAAGAAAAGTAAAACCCGAAAGTCAGTCCTTTTATACTTACTATCTTGATTTTGTAGAACGAAAACGAAAAGAAGGATTGAACCCCGAAACTATTCGAGTGTATATGACCACTTACAATGTATTGAAAGAGTTTCGAGAAGAATTTTTGCTTTCAGATATTTCTCTTTCTTTCATAGAGGAGTTTGACGACCATATGAAGGAGGTAAATGGCAACTCCTCAGGCGGTAGGAATCCAAAGCACAAAAATATGCGAACTGTTATTTTGGATATGCTAAAGCATGACATTTAAATCAAAAATCCCTACAATTGATTCAAAATTCCGCAAGCCAATACAAAAGAGATATATCTTGACCATGAGGAATTGGATGCTATGAGAAAACTTCGTTCGCAGTTCTCGCACTCTTCAACAATGTACCAAGTCCTACAAATGTATCTATTTGCTTGTTATTGTGGCTTGCGTTTTTCGGATGTGATAGATTTGAAGTGGAAGCATATAGACTTTGAAAATAAGATTATCAAAAAGAAGATGATAAAAACTAAGTCAGAGGTAATAACTCCTTTATTTACAATGGCTCGTGCGGTCGTCCTTGAACTTTCAGAAGGAAAAAGTTTGTTCGGTAGTTCAAAGAATGTATTTTACGGATTTGCCGAACCGACTGTGAACAAAACCCTTGTTAAACTCACTGAAATGGCTGGAATTGAGAAGCATATAACCTATCATTCCTCAAGACATAACAGGTTTTCTTTCTCGTTAAAAATCAATAGCTTACAAAATATCTCAGCTTAACAGGTAACGATTTAGAAACCAGCAAAATTCTGTATTCTACCTCGTTTTGCAGTAATTCAAAAAGAACGCTTTTCCTATTTGCAAAGGTAATATTATTTTTTGAATAATAAACCTTTACAGATAGGAAAAATCAATATGCGCTTCTTATAAATATTATATTCAATTCTATATGAATTAAATACATCAACAAGGGGGAATATTTTTGTTGATTGACTTAGATGCAGTATTGGATAAATATTGTACCTTTGTAAGAACTTAATAAACAAATATGTACTAAAATGGGATTAGATCACATAAATATGATAGATAAAATTGTAAAAAGAATCACGCAGTGCTTTTCTTTCCGCAAATGTGGTAAACGTGTTAACCTTAAAGGACAGAAATGCATCAATGTTATGAATGATATGGATTGTCTTCAACAAAATATAGCATCCTACCTTAAGACTGACTTTGAGAAAGAACTGTTCGATGCTGTATTTGTAAATCTACATGAGAAGGGAAACAAACTTCGTCTTAACAACTTTGCCTATGCTACACGTGAATTAACCCGACACTTTTTATCTCGATTAGCTCCAGATAAAGACGTTCTTAACGCTCCTTGGTTTATCCCCAACGATCCCCCAAAACCCAAGGCAATCACACGTGAACAGAGAATTAGATATGCAATTCTGGGATATTTAGATGAAACTTTCGCTAGAGACACATTGCAATTTGATTTTACTCATGTCAGCAAGGATCTTAGGAAAAGTATAGGTGACTTAAGCAAATACACACATGTGAATCCTGAAACTTTCAATGTCGACGAAGATAAAATTTTAGAATTGACTTTAGACATTTTGGAAAGTACTGCAAAGTTTTTTAAGACAATTTCTGAAGCCAAAATTAAGATAATGAAAGCTGTATATAATGCAGTTGATGAAGATATGATTAATAAATTTTATATGGAAACGTATAATGAAATTGATATGTTGGCAACACATCATGAAATATTAAGTTATACTGTGACAAGCCAAAAAGAAGTATCAAAAAACAACGAAACTATAACTATACGGGCTGATGGTGTTGTAAACGTACGTTTGCAATATGGATCAGATGGCGACATGCGTCGGGGAGATGGGTATGAAACTCAAATGGACTTTCCATTTACATCTGAATTTATTGTTAATTACAAAAATCAAAACGGAAATATTTACATTGAATCTGCCGAAATTAAGGTTGATAATAATAGTTTCTTTGAATAATGCGCTGTTATGTTTGTATTCGAGAATTAATAAAAATAATGTTAAGCATCCGGAGATGCATATCATATATAATGCTCTCCGGGATAATTGGGACGATTGGAATATTGTGTGCAAAGACTATGGAAACAAGTATTGCAAGATGATGCAAATTTTGGAGGTGTCCCCATTTTTATAAATGAACATTGTTAAATGAACACTTATGTGCCACAGAGCTACCTCATATGAGTAGTTTTGCCTATAGATAACCCTCCTACAACAATAGCACCAAGTTCTTCCATTTTACGCTTAAACGCCAACATTGAGTTACCTTTGGTTACAATGTCATCAAAAAGTATCACAAATTTGCCTTTGAAGAAATCGTTATCAAATTCGACGCCATTCATTGAAGATGCTGTGCCTCCAAGGTGCTTTGCAATTCTTTCACTGGTTACTGTCATTTTATCGTATGCAGAAGTCATGCCTGTTTCAGAACATAGCATTTGTGAAAATTCTTTGTATCGTAAAGATGTTTTCTGCTGACTGGAAGCAGGAATACACACAAGCACAAGTTCTTTGAGATTATGTAACCCAAAAGTATTTATAAGCAATTTTTTTAATCGTGGAACCACATTATTTAACGCATCAGTATGAGCACTGGTTGACGTCTTACCGGGGGTATTCTTAAAGTTCCACACCAACCATCGATTATCCCATTCACTTTCTGTTGCATCGAAGTCACAAGTAGTAGGATAGTAATTAAACAAGTAAGAGTATTTTATAATGCCACATATCGTTTCCCAGTTTTGAACTGAATGTTGTAGATTTTGCTTCAGTTTGAGACATTCTTCTTCTTTTCTTTTTTTTTCTAAACGCTCACGTTCTTTGCGCTCCTCTTCTTCTCTCCTTGCCCGTTTTTCTTGTTCTTTTTTCTGCTTTTCCCTGTTGATTAAGTCTGTCATTTCGGATTTGCTATATCCTTTGCAGAGCGACACATACGTTATTTTGGGACAGGCTTTTTTATATGAATCTATTAACTTTTTACATGTTGTTATAAGTCTCTCATTTGTTGAGATTAACTCAACGACTACTATATATGAGTATATCTCCGATTGGCGTATAATCTCATCTATAGGGAAAATATTTATATTTCTTTCTGCAAGTGATTTTTTTAGATGCGAAAAATGATAGTTGTTAAAATCAACAGAATCATTGCCCAAGGCACTATCTCCTAGAGAGACGACTATATTGTTATGTTTTTGCCTAAGAGCTTCAACGAATTCTATAATCTTATCATAAACCCTGTCATAGAAATAGCGCAATTTTGCTCTAAAGCCTGCTAATTTGTTGTAGTTTTCGCGTGCACTTGGATAATATAAATAATCTAAATCTTCGACATCACAATATGATACACAAAAATGCTGCCATACACGATATGTAGCCGAAACCATTTTACCATCATAAGTAAGTTTCTGAAATGGTATATCGTAAACATAACAACCGTAATTAGTCAATAAAGAATTATTCAAATCACGGCTTTCCTGAGTGAATATTTTCTGAGCATTTTCCCACTCATTTTGACTATTGACTTGTTTATAATTCGCCTCGTAATTTTTTATTTCATTTTCATGGTTGATTATCTGCAATCTGACCATATTCTTATGTGTATTCTCAAACGCACTTAATCCTAATGGATAATTATGTCTAAGCAGATTATATGTTTTATCTATTTCATTGAGAGCGTAAGCATCCAATTCAATCAAATGCCCTACACAATAGAGTCTTTTCCCTTCTTCTGTTTCTGTAACAAATTTTGATTTGCAGAAATCTTGATAATATTTCGCCCTAGTTTCATTATCTAAAACCTCATCATCAAACTTCATGAGTGAGTCTTCCTTTTGTAACTCATCCTTAATGCGAGTTTCCTCAGAAGCAAGCGTATATAACTTATCATGAAGTTTTTCGTATTCTTCCTTTGTTAGAGTGTTTATAGAACGAGATACTCTACTTGCCTTAGAGCGAATCTCTCCTATACTAGATAATATTTGAGTAGAAGTGAAAAATCTATCAGATAAAAATGGATTGTTGTTGCTGCATTCACGTTCAATACGTTGAGAACGCTTACTTTTTCTCTGACCGGGTAAAGTCACTGTTATCCCGGGAATTGACGGAATTGATAACTCTTTGAGTAATACGACAAAGGCATGAGGATAGTCAGATGCCGCTTTAATTACTTTTTGCCTACGCTTTTCAAACGCTTTTTCCTCTGCTATTATAGCTTCAAACGCAAGTATTTCTTTTTCATGGGATGCTATATATGACTTGTCGCTATAAGTAGGTTCAAAGTCAAAACATTGAGAAAGAGTACCTACGATTTGTTTACCTTTCCACCTACGAAATGCTTCCGGGTGGTTATTAACCAAGTTTTTATATTTAGATATTACATCTGGATTAAAAACACCTAATATACTGTCGAACAATCCCATTTTTACCGAATTAAGGTTAGTATTTCATTAGGTTTTACAATGGCGTGAGAATAGCCGGAATGGAGCAACTCCCCTTTTTCTTTAGTACCCCAAAAACAAGCAACACTTTCTATTCCAGCAGCATTAGAAGCTTCGATGTCTATTACTCGGTCTCCGAAAGAGATTGCATCCTTAGCCGATACACCCATCAAATCAAGAGCTTTCAACATTTGAGCTGGATGTGGTTTAATGGGTTTCGCATCATGATACGACACTATATGTTGAACTGGCAGATTGTAGTGAGCGACAATCTTTTCAACGTATGGTCTTGGCGAAGTGCTGACTATTGCACATGGAATATGATGTTTTCTTATAACCTCAAGAACTTCAGTCATTCCGTCATACATGACCGTTTCAGAAATACGCCTATAAGCTTCTTGCCAATTTCGATTATGACGCAAGGATTCCAGATTGGTAGTGTCAACCAACGTGAGGTCTAAATCAAAAATTACGCTTTTCATACCTCAATCGAATAATGATGGTTGCACTGGCTGTAAACTAGTCTTATGCTTATTCTCTATTTGGAATATGGCATCATCTATTCCGGTAGATTTTAATGGATAAGCACCTTTATCTTGTACAAGCATAAGATTCCCTTGTACCTTTTCATGTGAGCTATCAGCAGAATCGCGATATACTACGGCAAACAGCGGTTTTCCCGATGCAATAGTTGCATTTACCGCATGCATTGTTCCCCCTTTCACACCTGTTTGAACTACTACGGTCGCACGTGCCAGTCCTGCTTGAAGTCTATCGCGTGCTACCAGCCCATATCTACCACAGCTTTGACCAACTGGATATTCACTAAGCAATAAGCCTCCTTTCGCAACAATATCTTGTGCTAGAGTAAGGTTTTCTTTGGGGTATATTGAATCCCAGTCAAGTCCATTAGCAAGAAATGCAGTCGTTAGCCCTCTTGCTGACAATGCTCCTTTATGTCCTGTTGTATCACATCCTATGGCAAGTCCAGAGATAATGTTAAAACCTCTTTTGGCAAATTCAAAAGCAAAGAACTCTCCGGCTTTGATTCCGTTGGGAGTTGGCTCACGAGTGCCGATTACGGCTATTCCCGGTGTTTCTAATACCTTAATATCGCCTCGATAATAAAGCACTAATGGAGGGTCAAGTTTTCCTTGCTCGTTTTTGCAATTCCGCAAAATCTCCGGGTATAAAGAATCGTAATATGTGATAATACCTATGCCTTCTTCTTCGGCATGTGCGATAATGCGTTTTGCACACTTGTTCGCCTCAATTAAATCATAGTTGGAAATAGATTCAAATTTCTTCCCTTTAATTGTAGTCAAGAGCGAACTTAATTCGTCTAAAGTCGAGATTGGAGCAGATGTATTTTCCCCAATCTTTGACAATATAGTTTTGTTGCCAATCCCTTCCAATTGTTGAAGAGTTATGACAAGTTCCGGTGTTAGTAATCGTTTTATCATATTATCTTAGTGACCATCTCTTGGCAAGAGATGGTCACTAAGATTTACTTTGTTGAAACATAGGAGTTTGCAGTTTTTTTAAGTAGGTATTCGGTAAACATTTGGTGTTTTTAGCAAAACAAAACCTTGGCAATAAGTAAGATTTTCAGCGTTTTATGGCCAAATAATCATTATTTTGCGTAACTTTGCATTATAATATCCGTCTCTTGCCAAGCGTTGGACAGATTCGCCAAACATTCACGGCTTCACAGCAAATCCAGTATCTTCTTATTGGCTTTATCCACCACTGATGTATCCAGCGAAGCAAGGTAAATCTGCGTGGTGTTCTCTGAATCATGCCCCATACCCTCGCTGATGACGGAGATTGGCACATTGCGGCTTTTGGCGATACTTGCCCAAGAGTGCCGTCCAACATACATCGTCAAGAGTATCGGCAAGTCCAATTGTTTTCCTATTTTCTTCAGCAAATGATTCACCCGATGAAGTTCGTTGATGTATTGTTTCCGATAATCCTCGTCCCTTTTTGTGATGATAGGCAAAAGGTATTCCGTTTCATTTATCGGGTATTTGTCAACAATCTCCTGCATACATCTTTCCCATTTGATGAAAAGTTGCTGCCCCGTCTTTCGTCTGCGATAGGAAAGGATGCCGTTCTGCAAGTCTTTCTTCCTCAGATAAGCCATGTCAATGAACGACATACCCCTTGTATAGAAACAGAATAGAAACATATCACGGGCAAAATCAAGGTTGGGTTTCAATGACAAGTCCAGTCCTTTGATGTGTTTAAGGTCGTTGAGCGATATGGCTCGTTTCAAGGTTTTCTCTACTCCCGTATAAACAGACTTGAACGGATGCCGTTGCTCGGTCAACCCATCTTCAACGGCACGGTTATAGACCGCTTTCAGAATGCGCATATAGAATGATACAGTATTGGGCGAGTTGCCTCTGCCTTTCAGATAAGCCTCGTATTCTGCAATCAGGTCAGCGTTAAGCTGGTCAAACAAGACCTCCTTGTCATTCATAAAGCCGCTGAAACTTCGGAGTGCTGCCGTATAGGTTTCTGATGTGCGTATCTTACCCAAACGTTTCAATCTGGCTATCTGCAGGCAGATATAGTCGTTAAACGATTGCTCTTGCCTATTTAGAAAGCGTACAACTATATCATCCGCTACAAATGTGCCGGATTGTGATAACGTGTATATAATCTTATTCAACCTGTCCTTGTCCCATCTGATACGGGAACTTATTGAAAGCAGATAGTTATTCCGTTCGTCCTTACTTGAAATAAGATGTAAGTTGACCGCTTCGGAATGGCAGTCCCATTCCGAAGCGAAAAGTTTATAATCGGTATATATCTGCCTGACTACACGATTGTGAATCACCTGATAGTAGAGTGTGCCCTCCTTGTCGCCTATGGTAGAAGGGCGAAACTTGACCTTGACCGATGCCATATCAATCGGATTTAGATTGCTTCCACTTAGTTTGCATCTCTCTTGAAAGCTCCACAATCTCCCGGCTCAACTTCACAAGGTCGATGGTACACTTCTCCAGCTTGTAGAGCAACGCCATCGCCTTCTTCTCCGAGAAGTGGATGCGCAGCTCCTTGACGATCTGATTGTAGTTCGTGCCTATGCAGCGGAACTGGGCATGGAAATCTGACAGTTTGGTGTAGTAGTCTAGCATCGTCTTGTCCACCTTCAGCACCTTGAACTTCTGCCCGAAGAAGTGTGCTTTCAGAAAGACGGCTTTCGCATACAACTGTGATTCTTCGTACATCGTAAGGAATTTGTTCCATTCCATATCATCGAAGCGCACCATCACGCAGTGCGTCTTCGGATTCAATTTGGGATTTCTCCCGTATTTACTCTGCTTTTTCATTCTGCTTATTCTTTCAATTTTATGGTTCATTCATTGTCTAATCTCCGATTAAAAAATTCCGAAATTATCCGACTGCGGAGGATAATTCTGCCCACGGCGGTGCAAAGATTTTCAGTTACCGGAATTAACCGGAGTAACTGAAAATATATCTTGCTGTGTCTTTGAGGACACAAGAATCCTCCGCTTGTCGGATTGGTTTGTGAGTATAATAACTCATTTGGAATATCAGTCAAGACGATGGAGTGTATCCACCGGTTTGACTGGTTCTAACGTAATCGGCTCAGAGTTTGCACCACTGCTCGATATCCTCCCGGTAGGTTTCAAGGTGCAGGCGGGCGAGGTTCTCAATAAGTCCCGATGCACTCATGCCACGCCCGCCGAGACGGCGGACAATCCCATCCAGCCGGTCACGCACCTCACCGCTGACGAACACGGGTTTGCGGTCGGTTATCTTGGGTACTCGCAGGTAAGCGGTACGGTACTCGTCCAGCGACAGCCTGCGTTGTTTGCTGCTGACACGCTTCTGCAGCACTGCCACTTCTTCGGGCGTTCCGCCTGACGGTTCATCCACCGTAGCTGTTTCCGCTTTTTTCGTGACGGTCTTGCCGGGTTGTGCCAGCTGTTCCGGATCCAGACCGATGTTCCTGTAGAAGTCGTCCATAGACTTCTCGCTGCGGGATTCCCTGCGTCCCATTCTTTCCACGATTTCATGAGCCTGCTGCTCACTGATACTTGGTTCTCTTTTCATTGTCATAAAACAGATTGATTAAGTTATTACTGTGGTCTTGCTCTGTGCCTTGACCGATTATCGCAAGTAAAGTAAGATACTTTAGTGCAGTCAGTCAATCGTTTGGGCTCGATTAGACAATTTTGTGTGACTTTGCTTTATAGTGACAGAGACACTGGTGAGGACTTCACAGATTCGCCGAACGTGAATAGCCGGAAGAACAAAGGTGCGAATACAGGTGTTGATTGTCACCAGTCATGCCGTATCATGGGAAGCGCAGTAATTCTAAGGCTGAGTGGAACGAAGCCTTAGAAGAGGGCTTACGAAGTATATTTTGAGCCAAATTTCGCTCCAATCGTTTTCGCACCGAAATTACGACTTTTATCTCCGTGGGCTTATTCGGTTCGTATTCGATATAAAAACGTTGTAAATCGAAAGCAAAGCTGATTATTAAGCATTTTATAAACAATGAAGAATAAATAAAATATATTGATTAAATTTAGAATGTTTTAAAATGAAAGAAATCAAAGGCATAGGATTTACAATTCCTTCCAAAGAAGATGATTATATAGACTTAGAAAGTTTATCATCTCTTTCTGATGTAGATATTGCAATCTTCTCACCCAATATTAGATACAATTATAATAATGTATCTTCAATCAGTCCGTATCAAGGTGATACTCTTTTTTCCGAATCATATTCTCCTCGAATGAAAGAGTATTTGGCACATTGGAGAAATGAATTAAAATCCTACTTAGCAAGAGGGGGTAATTTATATGTTGTATTAACAGAGAAAGAGAGTTACTATGTTTATACAGGTACGAGAAATTCATCAGGAACGGGAAGAAATACTCGGATTACCAATCACGTAGCTCCCATAAGCAATTACAATTTCTTGCCATTTGATATCACTTATCACAAATCTCAAGGAACTAAGATTATCCCTAAATCAAATCTTATCAAAGATCTATATAATAACTTCAAAGATATACTTACTTACGAAATGTATATAGGGTGCAACAAACTGCAAGATGTCTATTTTACAACTAAAAATGGAGATAAAACTTTAGGAGGAATTGTTAGTACAGAAAATGGCAATATAATATTTCTTCCTAAAATAGACTTTGATAGGGAAGAGTTTTACGCAGATGAGGATGAGGAAACTTGGAATGAGAAGGCATTACAAAAAGGTATTGCTTTTAAAAATTGCATAGCAGCTCTCGACAAAGCAATAAGAAATGAAGTTGAAAAATCGGTCAAACCTGATTGGATAAATAAAAGTGAGTTCAATATTAAATCAGCAGAAGTCATAAAGCAGAAGAAAATAAAACATGAAGAAGAAATACAAAAACGCAAAGAAAAAATAGAGGAATTAGAATTGTTGTATGAAGAACAAGATAGTCAAAAGACTTATTGTATGAATCGGGTAAACCATTAGAAAATGCAGTAATTAAAGCGTTGAAAATCTTAGGATATTCTGCTGAAAATTACGATGACGGTAAACTTGAATTAGATCAAGTCATCATATCTCCCGAAGGAGATAGATTCATAGGAGAATGTGAGGGTAAAGATAATAAAGACATAGATATTACTAAATTTCGCCAATTACAAGATGGGCTTAACGCAGACTTTGAGAGAGAAGAGGTTTCAGAGAAAGCATATGGTCTTTTGATAGGAAACCCTCAAAGAATGATTGATCCAAATTTAAGAACGCTTGATTTTACGGAGAAATGCCAATCTGCAGCCAAAAGAGAGCAAATGGGACTTATCAAAACTGTAGATTTATTTAAGGTATGTCGAACCATATCCGAAAATGAGAATATGCAAGATTATGCAAAATCTTGTCGAGATGCAATAAAAAGTTGCTTAGGAGGCATTATTGTTTTTCCCAATTATTGTGAGTAAGAAACAGAAACATTCTTGGCATTCCGCCCCTATTTCCGCCCCTTCAAAAAAAGAAAAACCTTCGAAACCACTATTAACAAAGGGGGTTCGGAGGTTTCTTTGAGGTTCCTGGCGGATTCGAACCGCCGTACACGGTTTTGCAGACCGCTGACTAAGCCACTCATCCAAGGAACCATTTTTTCTCGTTTGCGGTTGCAAAGGTAGTACAAATTTTGAAACTACCAACTATCCGCAGCAATTTTTCTTTGTACTTTTTTTCTTTACACCGCACTCTTGACGTTTCTTCTCCATCATATCCTTTAAATCACAGCCACTTACGCAGCTATCACAAGGATTCTCACTTTCTCGCGTACGACGAAAAAAAAGATAAATTCCATATATTACACGGGCAATGCAGAGTACAATCAGTACTCCGACTACCCATTCCTGCCAATTATTCATACAAACATTCCTCCAATCTGATAAACTGAAAATGCCACCAGCCAGGCCAGCCCTGTGGTATAGCAAGCTGCAAAGAGCGCCCACTTCCAACTGCCGGACTCTTGCTTAATAGCCGCCAATGCCGCAATACAAGGGAAGTAAATCAGCACAAACAGCATATAACAGAACGCCACTAAAGGAGTTATCGGAATCCGTTCCGCCAGGCTAGCCTCATCGGCCTCCGGATCATCCACATACAAAACACCCAGCGTACTAACGACCAGCTCTTTTGCCCCTACTCCGGAAATCAAACCGATACCCAACTTCCAGTCAAAGCCCATCGGCTTTATCACCGGCTCTATAGCCCGTCCTAACTGACCGATATAAGAATTTTCCTGTTGTTCAGCTACTGTCTCATACGCCTCATGGTTCGGATAATATCCGAGGAACCAGATGATAATAGAAGCAATCATAATAATCCCTCCCATTTTTTTCAGATACTGCGCTCCCTTCTCCCATGTATGACGGAATATGGATTTTGCCGTCGGCATTCGATAAGGAGGAAGCTCCATCACAAAAGGAGTATCATCACCCTTTACCAAAAACTTGCTGAACAGACGCGCCAACAGCACAGCCAGAAAAATTCCGATCGCATAAATACTTAACAACACCAAACTCGCATTGTTCGGGAAAAAAGCCCCTACCAACAAAAGATAAATGGGCAGACGCGCGCTACAAGACATCAACGGGTTAATCAACATCGTAATCAAACGGCTTTTCCGGTTCTCAATAGTACGGGAAGCCATGATAGCAGGCACATTACAACCGAATCCCATAATCAACGGAATAAACGATTTTCCATGCAAGCCCATCTTATGCATAATTTTATCCATTATAAACGCTGCACGGGCCATATAACCGGAGTCTTCCATCAGCGAAATACAGAAATACAGAATCAGAATATTGGGCAGAAAGACGATAACACCACCTACACCGCCTACGATACCGTCAACCAGCATATCCTTCAACGGCCCCTCCGACATGTTATTGCGAATCAAGTCACCGATTTGCCCCACCAGCCATTCAATTCCCATCATCGGATATTCTCCGAGAACAAACGTTCCCTCAAACATCAAGTACATGAAAAGGAAAAAGATAGGATACCCCCAGATACGATGAGTAACGATAGCATCCAGCACCTTCGTCGTCTGCGCCTGCTCCAGATGATTGTCAGTAAATGTCTCTTTCAGCGCACCACTGATAAAACCGTATTTGGCATCCGTTATGGCGGATTCGCAATCCTCGTTCATCGTTTCCTGAACGCGCTTGGCCATCTTGTCGCGAATACGGAAAATCTCTCCCGCATTGGGCAGCGTCCGTACAAAGCTCTCTATATCGGGATCGTTTTCCAACAACTTGATAGACAGAAAGCGGGTAGAATATTTATGGCGGATAAATTCATTCTTGGATACTTCCTCTTTTACAGCGTCAATCGCTTTTTCCAGATCGGGACCATGATTGATATGGATATGACGGAATACACGCCCTTTCCTTTTATGTTCGCGCACGTAATCCTCCAGATGTTCTTCCTCATGGTTCTTCCGGTCTTCCAGAGAATCATGCCATTCGGTCAAGTCTTTCAGAACTTCCGGATTCATATTTCCCTGCTTGTCAAAGAAATCGACCCCTTCATAAAGGTTGATTACTACATGAAACAAGGTATCCAGTCCACGATTCTTCTTGCTGACAGTAGGCACCATCGGCACCCCGAACAATTTACTCAACAAATGATAATCCAATGTATTACCGCTGGATTCCAGCTCATCGTAAATATTCAAAGCCACTACCATGCGGACATTCATGTCAATTAGTTGGGTAGTCAGATACAGATTTCGTTCCAGATTTGAAGAATCGACTACATTGATGATTACGTCCGGTGTTTCATCAACAATGTGACGGCGGACATAAATTTCTTCCGGTGTATAAGCTGACAGTGAATACGTTCCCGGCAAATCGACAATACGGAAATGATAACCTTCGAAATCGAAATACCCTTCTTTGGCATCTACGGTCACACCGCTATAGTTTCCTACATGCTCATGAGCACCGGAAGCCAGATTGAAAAGAGAAGTCTTGCCTGAGTTCGGATTCCCGACCAGAGCAACGTTGATAGTACGGCGCTTACCTAACGCCAACCGTTTCATATCTTCTTCTTTTACAGAAACATCTTCGGGCAAACCTTCGTGATATACAGCTTTTTCGGCTTGTTTTTTTGCTTCTTCCTCGCTGACTACTTCAATCATTTCCGCTTCCTGACGACGAAGAGATATTTCATAACCTAAGACTTTATATTTAATCGGGTCTTTCAGTGGAGCATTCAACAACACTTCAACAGTTTTACCTTTGATAAAACCCATCTCCACAATACGTTTACGAAAGCCTCCGTGTCCCAAGACCTTAACGATGACACCTTTTTCACCTGTTCCTAATTCGGATAAACGCATAACTATCTAAATTTTCGGCAAAGATAATTCATAACTTCCGAGCACGCAAATTATTTAGAATGTTTTTAAATAGCAGGATTTTCGTATACTGACGGTATCTAAATAAACCCATCAAAAGTCCAAGTCACAACAGGTAACTAATTCCCTGCCTACATCTATTGAATTTACATGCAACAATTAGTTCGTGCCACTATAGTGGTACGCAAGAAGTACTATAGTTCCCCTTACGTCCTACTATAGTGGCACGAAAGAGGAACTATAGTAGGACGAATTAGAAATCGCTAAAGAAAAAAATAATTTATGGGAGTTTTTTCCTTAGTCAGTCCGATAAAAACAATTAGCATTCACTTGAGATACCTCAATAAACTATTATCTTTGCAGATATGATACAACAACGGGTTATACGATATATAGAGAAAGAGCATTTATTCTCGCCGGATGATAAACTTTTGGTTGCCCTGAGTGGTGGAGCCGACTCAGTTGCCTTGCTGCGTGTACTCCACACAGCAGGTTATCAATGTGAAGCTGCCCACTGCAATTTCCATTTACGCGGTGAAGAATCAAACCGTGACGAACAGTTTGTCCGGCAACTTTGCCAAAAATACGGCATCCGCCTGCATACCATCGACTTCAACACGACTCAGTACGCAACTGAAAAACGGATCTCGATAGAAATGGCAGCCAGGGAACTCCGCTATAACTGGTTCGAAAAGATAAAAGAAGAGTGCGGAGCTCATGTAATCGCCGTAGCTCACCACCAGGACGACAGTGTAGAAACGATGCTGCTCAACCTCATTCGGGGTACAGGCATCACCGGCTTATTAGGAATCCGCCCCCGAAACGGGGCAATCGTACGTCCGCTGCTCTGCATCAACCGGGAAGAAATTATCCGCTACCTGCAACAGATCGGACAAAACTTCGTAACAGACAGTACCAATCTGGAAGACGAATATACCCGCAATAAAATCCGCCTCAACCTGCTCCCACTGATGCAGGAAATAAATCCATCGGTTAAAAACAGTCTGATAGAAACAAGTAATCACCTGAATGATGTAGCTACTATATATAATAAGGTAATAGCCGAAGCCAAAACACGGATTATCACTCCGGAAGGTATCCGAATCAATGCTTTACTGGACGAACCCGCTCCCGAAGCTTTCTTGTTTGAAACATTGCATCCACTGGGATTCAATTCGGCACAAATCAAAGATATAGCCAATTCGCTTCATGGGCAGTCGGGAAAACAATTCGTCAGCAAAGAATGGCGAGTCATTAAAGACCGGAATTTGCTGCTATTGGAAACCATCCGGCCGGAAGACGAATCTACCCTTCCCTATCAATTAATAAAAGAGGAAAGAGAATTCACACCCGATTTCCGGATTCCACGGGAAAAAGAAACCGCCTGTTTCGATGCAGACAAATTAAATGAGGAAATTCACTGCCGCAAATGGCAAGCGGGAGATACATTCATCCCCTTTGGCATGACGGGCAAGAAAAAAATAAGCGATTATCTGACCGACCGCAAATTCTCCATCAGCCAAAAAGAACGCCAATGGGTTCTCTGCTGCGGTGAACGCATTGCATGGCTGATAGGCGAACGGACAGATAACCGCTTCCGGATAGACGAAACGACTAAACGAGTGATTATCTACAAGATAGTCTGAGGCAATTTCTGTTTCTTGAAACACTCGGACAGCAAAGAAGCGAAAGGAGTATCATATTTCCTTGCCTTGTTTGCACATGCTTTCACACAGGCGCAGCATTTGATGCATTTTTCAGCATTCGTGTTCAGTTCGTCCCCTTTGGTAATCGCTCCTGCCGGACAACGAGCCGCACAGATGCCACAATGAGTACACAAGCTCTCATCTTCTATCCAAGGGGTACGGGGAAGCGGAGTTCCGCTTTTACGCAGTTTGACCACCTTCCTCAAAAAGCGGAACAAGGGGAAGAACGGCTGACTGGGACGTTTGATGGCACGCACATCCACCTGATAAAGGGTATCGGATCCGGCAGCTGCCTGAATTTTCTCCATTATTTTTTTTCCGAAATCTTCTGCATAATCCAAATCCGATTCATTCGGGCGACCGTCCGCAATGGGACATTTGTCAGTGCTATATGAATGTTCACCTATGAAGGTTGCTCCGGCAATCACCTTCAATCCGTGAGGGATGGCAAAAGCGTCCAGTTCCATCAACGCCTTCTCGTAGGCACGGTTTCCGTAAACCACGACCAATACGGCAGGAGTATCCAGACCGCGAATACTTTCCAGACGTTCCATAGCCAAAGGAGCCACATGACCTCCATATACAGGCACTACGATAACAGCTAATGCAGACGTAGGAATAACAGTTTCCTCGACAGTCTGCAATGTGAGATTCATCGAAACGACATTTTTTATACCGGTTCCGTGAACAATTGCTTCGGCTACTTGTTTTGATGTGTGTGTAGGCGAAAAATAAATTAAACGAGCTTCATTTACTGTCATACTATTTTCTTTTATACAGCAAAGATACGTTTTTACGCTGAAAAAAGTGTTTGATTGTTCATGAAACCAAAAATATTTATTATCTTTGCCCCGTTGAAACATTCTACGATTCAACACATACATCCCTAATTCATAATTAAAAACAAAACATATGCTCGCATATCTGCGGTTATTACGCTGTAGTAATGCTGTCCATATTTCATCAAGACAGAAATTTTAATAACTTACCATACTATATGTATAACATTATCCAATTGAACGACAAAAATCTGTCGGAACTTCAAGTTATTGCCAAAGAGCTAGGCATCAAAAAAGCAGATTCATTTAAGAAAGAAGAACTTGTATACAAGATTCTTGATGAGCAAGCCATAGCCGGAGCCACTAAGAAAGTTGCCGCAGAGAAATTAAAAGAAGAACGCAAAGGAGATAAAAACAAGCGTTCGCGCACAGCCGCACCTAAAAAAGAAGAGAAAGTAGCACCTGCAGCCAAAAATGCGGAAGTTACTAAAAATAAAGAAAATGCTCCTGCAGCCAAACCTCAGCAACAGCCTAAAGAAGAGGCTGCCAACAAAGCCAAAGAAGCTCCCGTTGCTGAACCGAAGGCAGAGAAAGCTGCTCCTAAGCGCAAAGTAGGCCGTCCCCGCAAAGACGCCAATATCGCTGAAAAAGCAGAAAACAAGGAGGTGGAAAACGCAAAACCGATAGTGAAACCAACAGAAGAAAAAGCTGTTGCGGAAAAAACGGTAATTGCACCGGCGGCTGAAAAAGCAACTCCGACACAGGAGACAGAAAAGAAAGTAAAAGAAAACAAACCTGCCGTTGCAGAAAAACCGGTAATAGCCAAACCGCAAAAGAAATCGGCACCGGTGATCGACGAAGAAAGCACCATCTTATCCAGCGAAGACGATGATGACTTTATCCCAATCGAAGACCTGCCTTCTGAAAAAATAGAGCTTCCGACCGAACTCTTCGGCAAATTCGAAGCGACCAAGGCAGAAACAGCACAAGCCGCCCCCGAGCAAGCTCCACAACCACAGCAACAACAGCATTCACAGCCGCAACAACGCCAGCGCATTGTCCGCCCGCGCGACAACAACAATAACAACGCCGGCAATAACAATGCAAATGCTAACAACAATAATAATTTCCAGCGTAATAATAACAACAACCAGCGTCCTCTGATGCAACAACGTCCTGCACAACAGCAGAACAACGCTGCCGAGAACCTTCCGGCTGTACAACAACAGCCGGAACGCAAAGTGATCGAGCGTGAAAAGCCTTATGAATTCGATGATATCCTCAGCGGAGTAGGCGTACTGGAAATCATGCAGGACGGATACGGATTCCTCCGTTCTTCCGATTACAATTATCTTTCTTCTCCGGACGATATTTATGTATCACAGTCACAAATTAAGTTATTTGGTCTTAAGACCGGTGACGTGGTAGAAGGCATCATCCGTCCGCCAAAGGAAGGAGAAAAATATTTCCCGTTAGTAAAGGTGTCAAAGATCAACGGACGTGACGCAGCTTTCGTTCGCGACCGTGTTCCTTTCGAACACTTGACTCCGCTCTTCCCGGACGAGAAATTCAGACTCTGCAAAGGCGGTTATTCAGACTCCATGTCTGCCCGGGTTGTAGACCTTTTCGCTCCTATCGGTAAGGGACAGCGTGCACTGATCGTAGCACAGCCGAAGACAGGTAAGACCATCTTGATGAAAGATATCGCCAACGCCATCGCAGCCAATCATCCGGAAGTATATATGATTATGCTGCTGATCGACGAACGTCCGGAGGAAGTAACCGACATGGCACGCAGCGTCAACGCAGAAGTAATCGCTTCTACTTTTGACGAACCGGCAGAACGCCACGTAAAAATCGCAGGTATCGTACTCGAGAAAGCAAAAAGACTGGTAGAATGCGGACACGACGTAGTGATCTTCCTTGACTCTATCACTCGTCTGGCACGTGCTTACAATACTGTATCTCCCGCTTCCGGTAAAGTACTTTCCGGTGGTGTGGACGCTAATGCACTTCACAAGCCCAAACGCTTCTTCGGTGCTGCCCGTAACATCGAAAACGGCGGTTCGCTGACTATCATCGCTACCGCACTGATCGACACCGGTTCCAAAATGGACGAAGTTATCTTCGAAGAATTCAAAGGTACAGGTAACATGGAGTTGCAGCTTGACCGCAACCTGTCCAACAAGCGTATCTTCCCTGCTGTCAACATCACCGCATCCAGTACCCGTCGCGACGATCTGCTGCTTGATAAGACAACGCTCGACCGCATGTGGATATTACGCAAATACCTTGCAGATATGAACCCTATCGAAGCAATGGATTTCGTAAAAGACCGCCTGGAAAAAACAAGAGACAACGACGAATTTCTGATGAGCATGAATAGCTGATCAAGAATAAACGATCCATAAATAAGGAACGGTGAATAGACTGAACGATGAATAATCGCAGTTTATTCACCGTTCTTTTTATGATTCCCATTGATTATTTTCATTGATTATTCATCGCAGCCTTCGCTGTTCCTCATGAATCGTTCATCGCGTATTTCATTTTTGTACAAATTACTTTCATTTACGTCCAAAACCACTCCCCCGCCCTTTTTTGCTTTTTGTTTTTTCCTACTTTTGCTACCCAATCAATTACTTAATTCTAACCAAGAATGAAAACAATTTATCCATTCATGGGATTAGCCCTTTGTGGCGCAGCAGCTCAGGCACAAGAAAAGCCGAACTTCCTGATTATCCAGTGCGACCATCTGACACAGCGTGTCGTAGGCGCTTACGGACATACACAAGGCTGCACACTTCCCATCGACGAAGTAGCATCAAGAGGGGTAATCTTCTCTAACGCTTATGTAGGCTGCCCCCTCAGCCAACCTTCACGCGCAGCATTATGGAGCGGCATGATGCCCCACCAGACCAATGTACGCTCAAACTCCAGCGAACCCGTCAACACCCGTCTGCCGGAAAATGTGCCGACACTGGGTAGTCTCTTCTCCGAAAGCGGTTATGAGGCCGTACACTTCGGCAAGACTCACGACATGGGCTCACTGAGAGGCTTCAAACATAAAGAACCGGTAGCCAAGCCATTCACCGATCCCGAATTTCCGGTCAACAATGACAGTTTCCTGGATGTAGGAACCTGCGAGGATGCCGTTGCCTACCTCAGCAATCCTCCGAAAGAACCTTTTATCTGCATTGCAGATTTTCAGAACCCGCATAATATCTGCGGATTCATCGGCGAAAACGCAGGAGTACACACCGACCGGCCGATCAGCGGACCGCTGCCCGAATTGCCGGACAACTTTGATGTGGAAGACTGGAGCAATATTCCGACTCCCGTACAATATATCTGTTGCAGTCACCGCCGCATGACACAGGCTGCCCATTGGAACGAAGAAAACTATCGTCACTATATCGCCGCCTTCCAGCATTACACCAAGATGGTGTCCAAGCAAGTAGACAGCGTACTGAAAGCCCTCTACTCCACCCCTGCCGGAAGAAACACGATTATCGTAATCATGGCGGACCACGGCGACGGCATGGCATCCCACCGCATGGTGACCAAACATATCAGCTTCTATGATGAAATGACCAACGTTCCGTTTATCTTTGCCGGTCCCGGCATCAAGCAGCAGAAGAAACCTATAGACCATCTGCTGACACAGCCGACGTTAGATCTCCTGCCCACCCTTTGCGACCTGGCAGGCATCGCCGTTCCGGCAGAAAAAGCCGGCATCAGCCTTGTACCGACTCTAAGGGGAGAGAAACAAAAGAAAAGCCACCCTTATGTTGTCTCCGAATGGCACAGCGAATATGAGTACGTTACCACTCCCGGACGCATGGTGCGCGGACCGAGATATAAATACACCCATTATCTGGAAGGCAACGGAGAAGAACTGTACGATATGAAAAAAGATCCGGGTGAAAGAAAAAATCTTGCCAAAGACCCTAAATACTCCAAAATACTCGCCGAGCATCGTGCTTTGCTGGACGATTACCTCACACGTTCCAAAGATGATTACCGCAGTTTGAAGGTAGATGCCGATCCCCGGTGCAGAAATCATACTCCCGGCTACCCCAGCCACGAAGGTCCTGGGGCACGGGAGATCCTCAAAAGAAAATAATTCTATAAAAAAGAGTGAAGATTGCTTGCCAGTCTTCGCTCTTTTTATTTCTTTTGCACATCACCATACGAGCAAACAAAATAGTGAATAGTAATTTACAGCATATAATAGCACTCATTGCAGCCATATTCATATCGGCGGCTCTCCATGCAACAAACCTGAACAAAGAACGACTTACCTTACTCCAGCCACTTGTCGAGCATGATCTTTCTTTCAATACAAATATCGATATTACAACGGACAGCATCATCTTATGGGAAAAGCTCTTAAGCCCCGAACTTGAAAAGCAGCAAGAATATCATATTCTGTTTCCATTGAAAATGATGGCAGTTCAGGCATTAATTACGGAAGGAAATATCAGTCTGGCAGTCAACAACGCCAACTCAATGTATCAGCAAGCCAAAGCTATAGATTATCCTTTCGGAACGGCACTGGCATTGCGTGCCCTTGCAGACACCTACCAAAGTTCGGGAAATCCCCAGTCTGCTATAGAGTCTTATGAGGAATCCTTGAAAATAATGCAAAAAATTCCGGCAAGTATTCCATATCTTAAGACAAGCATGTTTCATTTGATCCTGAGCAAACTCAAATACAGGCAAATGACAGATATCGAAAAAGATTTTGCCTATCTGGAGTCTCTTTACCATAAAGAATCAGGTTTGCCCGATGACTTCTATCTGCCTTGCAGCTATGCCTATTATTATATACAGACAAACAACCTTCCAAAAGCACTGGAGTATCTGAAACAGCTGGACTCCATCTACGAAAAATATCCGTATCCCTACTATTCTTCAATCAGCAACTATATGTATGCCGGCTATCATATTGAGTCAAAAGAATATGATAAAGCGCTGAAAGAATATGAAGAATTACTCACCATAACAAAGAAAACGGCTTTATTCAGACATGTTCAGTTATTACAGGAACGCGCCAAAGTCCTGGTACTTATGAATCAGAAACAAGAGGCGTGCAAGATTTATGAGGAGATTAATCATCTCAAAGATTCATTGGACGCCCAAAGTTATCTCAGCCAGATAAACGAACTGCATACCCTGTATCAGATAGATAAAAGCGAACTTAATTATATCAACATACAAAAAAATCTCTATTATTGGAGTCTGTCTGTGATCTTAGTGATCGTAGTACTGATCATCATTGCCATTTTCCGCATCAAGCGCACCAACAATCGTCTTCTGCAATCACAACAGGAACAGGAAAAAGCCAAGAAACAAGCAGAAAAGTCTATCCACACCAAAAGCCTTTTTCTCTCCAATATGAGCCATGAGATTCGTACTCCGCTCAATGCTTTATCCGGTTTTTCAGCTATTCTGACAGAAGAATCCATCGACAACGAAACGCAACAACAGTGCAACGATATCATCCAGCAGAACTCAGAACTGCTGCTCAAACTGATTAATGATGTAATTGACTTATCCAGCCTTGAAATTGGAAAAATGCAATTCAAATTCAACGAGTGTGATATTGTAGCGCTATGCAGAAATGTCATCGACATGGTAGAGAAAATAAAGCAGACTCAAGCGGAAGTACGGTTTTCCACCTCTCTCAGTTCACTGAAGCTGACCACGGACAGTGCCCGCCTGCAACAAGTACTGATCAATCTGCTTATCAACGCCACAAAGTTTACTGCACAAGGCACTATCACCCTGGAACTGGTGAAACAAACGGAAGATACGGCCCTTTTCTCCGTTAGTGATACCGGTTGCGGAATCTCCAAGGAGAACCAGAACAAGATATTCAACCGCTTCGAAAAGCTCGATGAAAACGCACAAGGCACAGGACTCGGATTATCTATCTGCCAGCTTATCATCGAGCAACTGGGAGGCAAAATATGGATCGACCCGGACTATGACAAAGGAGCACGTTTTCTGTTCACACACCCGATTTGCCATGCGCAGATAAAGAAGGAGGAAACACGATGAAACGACTGATATTACTGATCATCACCTGCTATGGCCTACTGTCGGGCTATGCAAACACCGATACAGCCTCAGACAGTCTGCTGCAAGTGTTGCAAACGCTGCCGCATGACACCACACGCCTCTCTACCCTGAACGACATTATCAAGATAGAGCAGAACAACTACAAATGTATCCAGTATTCGGATTCGCTGATGCAGGAAGCGTTAAAACTGAAAAATGACAAGTATGCCAGTTTAGCCGCTTATTATCATTTGTTGTATTATTACAACCGTTGCGAACAGGATAGTGTAGCCAAATGGATAGTCAAGATGGAACCGTTGGTACAAAAATCCGGTTTATGGGATTATTTCTTCGACGCCCGACGCTTTCAGATTGACCTATACACCTTTACCGAACAATATGAGCTTGCCATCAGCGAAGCAAACAAGATGAAACAGAAAGCCCTTGATATTGACAATAACCGTGGAACGGTAGCTGCTTATCAGTGCCTGTCCAACGCATATATCGGCAGCCAGCGCTGGGACGAGGGGCTCAAAGCATTGGAAGAAGCCTACAGGCTGCTTCCAAAGAATGGCAATGCGGTAGTCCATATCTCCGTCCTGTCACAGCTCATATCCGTAACCAAAGAAATGAAGGACAATTACAGGCAACTAAAATACCTGCAAGAGTTGGAAAATGTACTCCGTAAATTCATCATTGACAATCCATCTCTAAAAGACGGATTTGCAGACGTATTCATTTTCAATGAGATTTTCTATGCGCATTATTACCTGAATACCAATCAGCCCCAAATTGCTTATTCACATATAGAAAAGTCTAAAAAGTATCTGACTGAAAATACCTATTTCATGTATAAGGTGCTCTACTACGACATCTATGCGAAATACTATCAGAGTATCAAACAATATCAGCAGGCATCAGCCTACATCGACACGACATTAACTATGCTCAAGAAAGATTTCACCAGCGACTATGCCGAACAACTGCTGAAACAGGCTAAAATATGGGTGGAAGCCGGAGATAATAACAGAGCGACAACTCTCTACCAACAGGCACTGGCCATCAAGGACTCAGCTGCCATGGCACTCTCCAACACCCAAATGGAGCAAATCAAAAAAAGCTATAATCTGGATAAGATAGAACTGGAACAACAAAAGCAGACCAACCAAATACGTCTGATCAGCCTGATCGTAATCAGTGCCATTCTGATCGTATTATTTATTTCCCTATTCCGGCTCTCCAAAATCCGCAAAGCCCTGAAATATTCCGAGAGCGAAATACGCAAAGCAGCGGAAACGGTACGGGTAACCAACGAAATAAAAAATCGCTTCCTGTCAAACATGAGTTATAACATCCGGACCCCGCTCAACAACGTGGTAGGTTTCTCGCAACTCATAGCCAGCGAACCGAATATAGATGAAAAAACAAGAGAAGAATACTCGGCGATCATCCACCAAAGCTCAGAAAGATTAATGAGACTGGTCAATGATGTACTCGACCTGTCTCGTCTGGAAGCCAAAATGATGAAGTTCCAGATACAAGACTATGATGCTGTCTCACTTTGCAACGAAGTATGCTACATGGCACGCATGAATAATGAAAAGACAGGCATTCAAGTCCGCTTCACTCCGGAAGTCGAGTCACTGTCCCTTCGCACAGATACCACCCGATTGGGATACGCTCTGCTCAGTACCCTGACCTATCCGCATGAACATGAAACAGAGGGACAACAGGAGGAACGGATTATCCGCTTTACATTAAGCCGGAAAGGCGAAATGCTTTATTTCCGCATTCTCAACTCTCCATTGGCGGACGAGGCTTTCACCTCACAGGAGACCGGCATCAGGCATGAGATCAACCAGTTATTGCTGGCTTACTTCGGAGGAAGCTATCAGGTAAACGCCCGGGGAACGGAAGGCCCGGAAATTGTTTTCACCTATCCCATTGCTTCAGAATCGGAATAAAGCGCTATCTTTGCAAACTGTAAACTTAAACGCTTAATTATGTATACCAACAAACAGATTTGGAGTGTCAGTTACCCGATACTACTCAGCTTGCTGGCGCAAAATGTCATCAATGTCACCGATACCGCATTCTTAGGGCACGTTAGTGAAGTGGCCCTGGGAGCTTCGGCTATGGGTGGACTATTTTATATATGTATATTCACCATCGCTTTCGGATTCAGCACAGGATCACAAATTGTCATTGCACGACGCAATGGAGAAGGACGCTACAGTGATGTAGGTCCCGTAATGATTCAAGGGATTATGTTCCTCCTGTTGATAGCTATATTGATGTTCGGCTTCACCAAAGCGTTCGGAGGAAATATCATGCGGTTGCTGGTTTCTTCCGAATCCATCTACGAAGGCACTATGGAGTTTCTGGACTGGCGTATTTACGGGTTCTTCTTCTCGTTTGTCAATGTCATGTTCCGTGCCCTGTACATCGGCATCACACGTACCAAGGTCTTGACCATCAATGCTGTTGTCATGGCATTAACCAACGTCATATTGGACTATGCACTGATTTTCGGTAAATTCGGTCTGCCGGAAATGGGAATCAAGGGAGCTGCCATCGCTTCTGTACTGGCGGAAGCCTCTTCCATTCTCTTCTTCCTGATCTATACATATATCAGTGTTGATTTGAAAAAGTATGGTCTGAATCGTCTGCGCTCGTTCGATCCGGCATTGCTGATGCGTATTCTCAGCATTTCTTGCTTCACGATGCTTCAATATTTCTTATCGATGGCGACCTGGTTCGTGTTCTTTGTTGCCGTAGAACGGTTGGGACAACGGGAACTGGCCATTGCCAACATTGTCCGTAGTATCTACGTCGTACTGCTGATTCCGGTGAATGCACTGGCAACAACGACCAACAGCCTTGTCAGCAATGCCATCGGCGCAGGAGGTATCCAATACGTCATGCCGCTTATCAATAAAATAGCCCGATTCTCGTTCTTCATCATGCTAGGACTGGTGGGATTGTCGGTTTTGTTTCCTCAGTTCCTCCTCTCCGTATATACCAGCGAAGCAGCGTTAATCACCGAGTCCGTGCCTTCGGTATACGTTATCTGCTGCGCCATGCTCATTGCATCAGTAGCCAATGTCGTATTCAACGGCATCTCCGGAACAGGAAATACGCAGGCAGCCCTGTTGCTCGAAACCATCACGATTGCCATTTACGGTTCCTACATCGTTTTCGTCGGAATGTGGCTCAAAGCACCGATTGAAATCTGCTTTACGATTGAGATTCTGTACTATACCTTGCTGTTGATAACAAGCTATATTTACCTCAAAAAAGCAAAATGGCAGAATAAAAAGATATAAATACAAGAGATTTTTGTACATTTGCAGGCTCAAATAATTAATTCGTAATTAAACAACTATGTTCGATAATTTAAGTGAAAGACTAGAACGGTCATTCAAGATTCTGAAAGGTGAAGGCAAAATCACCGAAATTAACGTGGCGGAGACGCTGAAAGATGTACGTAAGGCATTGCTTGATGCCGACGTTAACTACAAGGTTGCAAAAACTTTCACTGACACGGTGAAGGAAAAAGCCATCGGTCAGAATGTACTTACGGCTGTGAAGCCAAGCCAGTTGATGGTGAAGATTGTGCACGACGAACTAACCCAGTTGATGGGTGGCGAGACGGTAGAAATCAACCTCGAATCCCGTCCGGCAGTAATCCTGATGTCAGGTCTGCAAGGTTCGGGTAAGACTACTTTCTCCGGTAAGTTGGCACGCATGCTGAAAACAAAGAAGAATCGCAAACCATTACTGGTAGCTTGTGACGTTTACCGTCCGGCAGCTATCGAACAGTTGCGTGTATTGGCAGAACAAATTGAAGTGCCGATGTACTCAGAACTGGACAGCAAAAATCCGGTAGAGATTGCACAACACGCCATTCAAGAAGCTAAAGCCAAAGGATATGACCTCGTAATCGTCGATACAGCCGGACGTCTGGCCGTAGACGAACAGATGATGAACGAGATCACCGCTATCAAGGAAGCAATCAATCCGGACGAAATTCTGTTCGTGGTAGACTCCATGACAGGACAGGATGCCGTCAATACAGCCAAAGAATTTAACGAACGCCTGGACTTCAACGGTGTGGTACTGACCAAACTGGATGGTGACACCCGTGGTGGTGCGGCCCTTTCTATCCGTTCGGTAGTCAACAAGCCGATTAAATTTGTGGGTACAGGTGAAAAGCTGGATGCTATCGACCAGTTCCACCCGGCACGTATGGCAGACCGTATCCTCGGTATGGGTGACATCGTTTCACTGGTAGAACGTGCTCAGGAACAGTATGACGAAGAAGAGGCAAAACGTCTGCAAAAGAAGATTGCCAAGAATCAGTTCGACTTCAACGACTTCCTCAGCCAGATTGCCCAGATCAAGAAGATGGGTAATCTGAAAGAACTTGCATCCATGATCCCGGGCGTAGGCAAAGCTATCAAAGATATCGATATCGACGACAATGCTTTCAAAAGTATCGAAGCAATCATCTATTCCATGACTCCGGCAGAACGTTCCAATCCGGAAATATTGAATGGCTCACGCCGTACACGTATCGCTAAAGGTAGCGGAACAACTATTCAGGAAGTAAACCGTTTGCTGAAACAGTTCGACCAAACTCGCAAAATGATGAAGATGGTAACCAGCAGCAAAATGGGCAAGATGATGCCGAAAATGAAAAAATAAAAAGAATTTTATTCTGTTTCAGATAGAAGGAGGAGGCTTAGGCTTCCTCCTTTATTTTTGGTATTACAGATTTCACTTTCCTATATCAATCAGCTTTTTACCTGGCAACTTCAACTTTTCAAGTTTTCACTTTTCACAGGCTCTTGTAGTGATTACTCCCGCCATGATAAACCCAATATAAAACACTGCATTTTACAAGGTATAAAGCTATGCTTTAGGGAGTGAAAAGCATAGCTTTATACCTTGTAAAGCGCAGCTTTAGCTTCCATATCCCCTCTCTTTTCGCCAACAACTACACTGAAAGATTATCCTAAAACCATATTAATATCACTATTCACTTGTAATGATTACAATTTTATAAAGGTTTTATATGAATATTCATTTTTATTTCTTTACTTTGCAAAAGATAACAAAACAGAAGCACGAATATGTACTATGTATATGTAGCAGGTTACATTTTATTAGCAGCAGCCATGCAGCTGTTCACAGGAAACTTTCCTGTTTCTTTTCTCGCCTTTCCGCTGAATATCATCTTTGCGGCGATCTGGCTTTTCCTGTTATGGATACTATATAAAGAATATAATAATCTAAGAATCACCCGTTTTCTCGGTTCATCCAAAGCCAGTGTTTTATCTATCAGTCTGTTTATCGGTGGTTGCCTGATCATAGGACTTTTCCCCCAGCTATCTGAACCGGAAGCCGAAATGCGCAATGGAATATCAGCCTCATTGGGATGTTACAATTTCATGACTTCATGGATATTCATTTCTATACTCTTATTATTAAGCAATCTGGCGATGATCACCATCCACGCCTGTCGGCATCGCAAACAAGCACGCTGGCGCTTTATTCTGAATCATGCAGGTTTATGGCTGGCTCTGTTTGCCGGATTTCTAGGTAGCAGTGACACACGGACATTACGCGTACCTTTATATAAAAATGAACCAACGCATGAGGCATTCGACATGAATGGTGCATCTTACTATTTAGATTATGATATGGAACTCAATTCGTTCGCTGTAGAATATTACCCGAACGGACGTCCTTCCCGCTTTTCCGCCAATGTACGTTTGGGGAATGAGAACGTTCTGCTGGAAGTAAACCATCCCTATTCCTACCGACTGGGGGAAGACGTCTACCTCACCGGATACGACATAACAAAAGGCAACGAAAGCAACTACTGCATTCTACAGGTCGTAAAACAGCCCTGGAAATATGTGATGGTAGCGGGTATTCTGATGATGCTTGCAGGAGCAGTTCTTTTATTTATAAACGGAGCTAAAGCGTATGATAAACTGGGATAACTTCTATGTATTTGCAGCAGTATCCATCTGCCTATGGCTGGCAGGGGCTGTATTTGCCCTTCGTTCGTCATCGAAGAGTAAAGTGGCAATCGGATTTACTTCCGGCGGCATTATTATATTGGGAATATTTATTGCCGGATTATGGATATTCCTCCAGCGCCCTCCATTACGCACTATGGGAGAAACCCGATTGTGGTATTCATTCTTTATGGGAATAGCAGGATTGCTAACCTATATCAGATGGAAGTATCGCTGGATTCTCTCTTTCTCGACGTTACTTTCTACAGTTTTTGTGATCATTAATTTGATGAAGCCCGAGATACACGATCAGTCATTGATGCCGGCGCTGCAAAGTGTATGGTTCATCCCGCATGTAACCGTATATATGTTCTCTTATTCCGTTCTGGGATGTGCTTTCATCATCGCCCTGACCGGACTGTTCCGTCATAAAGAAGAATACCTGCATACAGCAGACAATCTGGTCTACGCAGGCGTCGCTTTTCTTTCCATCGGTATGCTGCTAGGTTCTCTCTGGGCAAAGGAGGCTTGGGGAAACTACTGGAGTTGGGACCCCAAAGAAACTTGGGCAGCCATCACCTGGATGGGATATTTGCTCTACATCCACCTCCGCCTGTTCAGAAGAACCGGACGGAAAACACTCTATGCCCTGCTCATAGTCTCCTTCCTTGCTTTACAAATGTGCTGGTATGGAGTCAATTACCTGCCGGCGGCCCAACAAAGCGTACATTTATATAATCGTAATAACTAACCTCAAAAAACAAATGTGAAATGAAGAGAAGTACAAAACTAATCGTAGCATTATTGGTAGTCGTGGCAGCATTGGCAGTCATTTACCGACTGATGCATCGGGTGCCTTCTGCCGATTTGGAAGCAAACGTGCAGATGCAACAGATTATTACGGATGCAGGATGCCTGAGATGCCATACCTCGACGCCGGAACTACCGTTCTATGCAAATATGCCTGTAGCCGGAAAAATTGTAATGGAAGACGTGAGCAAAGCCTATCGCGCTTTCGACATGACTCAGATGGAGAAAGACATGAAGGAAGGACGCCCTCTCAATCCGGTTGATCTGGCTAAAGTAGAAAAAGTAATCCTCGACGGAAAGATGCCGCAGGCAAAGTATTACCTTGTACATTGGGGAGCTTCTTTCAATGATGCAAAGAAAGAGGTAGCACTGAGCTGGGTAAAACATCACCGCATGGGACTGTATACCGATGTGGCAGTAGCACCTGATTTCATTAACGAACCGATTCGTCCTATTGCCGACTCGATCTCAGTCGATGTACGCAAAGTGGTCTTAGGAAATCTGTTGTATCACGACACCCGCTTATCGGCAGACAACACCGTTTCATGTGCCAGCTGTCATGGTCTGGATACCGGTGGCGTTGACAACAAGCAGTATTCTGAAGGAGTAGGCGGTCAGTTGGGCGGCGTCAATGCCCCGACCGTATACAATGCTGCCTATAACTTTGTTCAATTCTGGGACGGACGTGCCGGAACTCTGGCAGAACAAGCTGCCGGCCCTCCATTGAATCCGGTAGAAATGGCTTGCGAGTCATTCGATCAGATCATCAGCAAACTGACAGAAGACAAGAATTTCGTAGTGGCATTCAACGAAGTATATCCCGACGGATTGAACGAAAAGAATATCACAAATGCTATTCAGGAGTTCGAAAAGACATTGCTGACTCCTAATTCACGTTTCGACCGTTATCTGAAAGGACAGAAAGATGCCATCACCGCAGATGAAATCGCCGGATACGACCTTTTCAAGAAATATGACTGTGCGACTTGTCATGTGGGAGAAATCCTCGGAGGACAATCTTATGAACTGATCGGTGTACAGCATGATTATTTCGCAGACCGTCAGGCAGAAATGACTGAAGAAGACAACGGACGATTCAAGCAGACAAAAGCAGAGCGTGACCGTCACCGCTTCAAAGTGCCGGGATTGAGAAATATTGAACTGACCGCTCCTTATTTCCACGACGGCAGCATGGCTACTATGGATGATGCGGTTCGCGCCATGGCCAAATATCAGTTAGGCATCGACCTGCCACAACCGGAAGTAGATAAGATTGTCGCCTTCCTCCGTACATTGACCGGAGAGTATAAAGGCAAATTGCTGACAAATAAGAACATGATCTGACAAGACCAAACAGAGGCTCCATTTCACCCGAACAGAGCCTCTGATTGATGTAAACAGAGCCTCCGTTTCACCTAAACAGAGGCTCTGTTTTTCTTACCTGAAAATCAGAGCTTTCCCTTGTTCTTTTTGCCTTCTTTCCTACTCGTATTCCAATATGTTCCGCTGTCCCCTCTTCACAAAAAGTCCATTCCTTTTGGAGAGTTCAGTTATTTATTTTACTTTTGTCCATCACCAATAAATACTCTGAAAATATGACTCTGATAGACGGAAAAGCCATTTCCGAACAAGTGAAACAAGAGATTGCAGCCGAAGTAGCCGAAATTGTTGCTCGTGGCGGCAAACGCCCGCATCTGGCAGCAATCCTTGTAGGACATGATGGTGGCAGCGAAACGTATGTAGCCGCCAAAGTAAAAGCCTGCGAAGTATGTGGATTCAAATCTTCCCTCATCCGTTACGAAAGTGACGTGACCGAAGAAGAACTACTCGCCAAAGTATGCGAACTGAATAATGACGACGATGTAGACGGATTTATCGTACAGCTCCCGTTACCGAAACATATCTCCGAACAGAAAGTTATCGAAACGATCGACTATCGTAAAGATGTAGACGGATTCCACCCTATCAATGTGGGGCGTATGTCTATCGGACTTCCCTGCTATGTATCTGCCACCCCGAACGGTATTCTCGAACTGCTGAAACGTTATGAGATAGAGACGTCGGGAAAGAAATGTGTTGTACTCGGCCGCAGCAACATTGTAGGCAAGCCGATGGCTTCACTGATGATGCAGAAAGCGTATCCGGGAGATGCAACTGTTACTGTATGCCACAGCCGCAGCAAAGACTTGGTAAAAGAATGTCAGGAAGCTGATATTATTATTGCTGCTCTGGGACAACCCAACTTTGTGAAAGAAGAAATGGTCAAAGAAGGTGCAGTGGTAATCGACGTAGGTACTACCCGCGTGCCGGACGCCAGCAAAAAATCCGGCTTCAAGCTGACAGGCGATGTGAAGTTTGATGAGGTAGCGCCTAAGTGCTCATTCATCACTCCCGTACCGGGCGGCGTGGGTCCGATGACGATTGTATCATTAATGAAAAATACACTTTTAGCCGGTAAAAAAGCTATTTACAAGTAGAATATTGAAGGACAGTGAAATGTGTTTCACTGTCCTTTTCCTTCCCTTAATCTGACAGTTATGAAAACAATTACGACTCTCCCTCTCTTATTATGTCCGTTTCCTGCCTAAGTAACAATCATTCTCGAAAAGACATTATAATCCTCTTGAACGTATGAAAGAACTATTAGTATCCCTTCTTCTGGTTACACAATTCTCTTGTATCAGCAAAGCGCAAGAAAATGATACTACCACACAGATACTGACAACTGACAGCCTGCAAACAGACACCCTTTCGCTTCTTTTTGCAGGGGACCTTATGCAGCATCAAGGACAAATTAACGCTGCACGTACTGCGACAGGAGGCTACGATTATTCCAGCTATTTTGAATATGTCAAAGACGAAATTCAAAGTGCTGACTTTGCCATAGCTAATCTGGAAGTTACTCTCGGAGGAAAACCGTACAAAGGCTATCCCGCTTTCAGCGCTCCCGATGAATATCTGACCGCTATCCATAATGCCGGATTCAATGTACTGATAACCGCCAATAACCATAGTCTCGACCGTGGCAGAAAAGGCTTGGAACGCACTATACAGTTAATAGACTCCTTAAAAATTCCACACGCCGGAACGTACCTCAACGCTGAAGAGCGTGAAAATAAATACCCTCTTTTATTAGAAAAAAAAGGCTTCCGCATTGCCATACTCAACTATACATACGGAACAAACGGAATCCCTGTCACTCCGCCCAACATCGTCAATTATACTGATACGACCATTATATCCAAAGATATCGAAGCAAGTAAAACAATGAATCCCGATGCAATTATTGCTTGTATGCATTGGGGAATCGAATACCAGTCACTCCCTGACAAAGAACAGAAGTTTCTGACCGATTGGCTGCTTCGAAAAGGAGTAAATCACATAATCGGTTGTCATCCTCATGTTGTGCAGCCTATCGAAATTCGCAAAGACAGTCTGACAAACGGGAAGCATCTAGTAGTATATTCACTAGGGAATTATATTTCCAATATGTCCGCCCGTCGCACGGATGGCGGCCTGATGGTAAAAATGGAATTAGTAAAAGATAGTACCACCCGACTCAACCATTGCGAATATAGCCTGGTATGGACAGCCCGTCCCGCTCAATCAGGAAAAAAGAATCATCAATTACTACCAATTAATTTCCCCACTGACTCCATTTCCGTAAATGCACGTAACTCTCTGAGAATCTTTGCAAATGATGCGCGATCCCTCTTCAGCAAGCATAATCGGGGAATAAAAGAATATCTTTTTTATAAAAAAAAGTAGCAGAATCTTTTGGAGATTTAAAGATAATATCTATCTTTGCACCGCGTTAGAGAAACGCAGACATGGTGGATGTAGTTCAGTTGGTTAGAGCGTCAGATTGTGGTTCTGAATGTCGCCGGTTCGAGTCCGGTCTTCCACCCCAAGAAATTTTAAAAGACAAGTCCTGTAAAGCGAAAGATTTACAGGACTTATTTTTTATTAATACAATCGCTTTATGGAAAACAACAAAAAACTGACTCGTTCCAGAAAGGAACGAATGATAGCCGGAGTATGCGGAGGTTTAGCCGAATACTTCGGATGGGACCCTACTTTAGTAAGAATAGTCTATGCACTAGCCACCATCTTCACTGCTTTTGCAGGAATTATTATTTATCTTATTCTATGGATCATTATGCCGGAAGAAAGGTATAGCGACGGATACGGTGACAGAATGAATCAACGTTTGCATTAGTATTGCTTTCATAGCCATCCGGAGCATTTACTTTAAAGATCCGGATGGAAATCTTATAGAAATCAGTACATTAATATAATTCGAGTCCGAACTCATCTTTCAGTTGCATCAGCGCCTGATTCTTCTGTGCCATCATCTGGAACTTCTCGACACGACCAACCGCCCGAACAGTTTCTGCAGGTTCACTTACCCGCACTGTCATCGCCACTTTGCTGTTCTTCAATCTTCCACGAAGATAAGTCTGTAATTCCGGAATCAAAGCTGTAAAATCTTTAGCAGCAATCTCATTATCGACCACTACTTCAAAAGTAGTCGAATTATTCAACAATACCGGACGTATCACTTGCATACGCTTTGCAATGGCCACCTGTTCTTTGGGTAACTGTCCCGCATATTCCTGCCAGTAATAATTCAAATCTCTGTCATTGAAAATAAAGTCTTCTTCCGGCTGTGTTTGCACCTGAGCAACATTGGTTTTGGCTGTATTCTGAGCAGCCTGATCACGTTGCGGATTTTTGATAGATACTCCCAAACTAGACATCTTCATCACAGGAATCTTCCGTTCCTCTTTGGAAATCGAAGAGATTCCAACACTCTGTGACGGCGCGGAAGCAGTATTTGCCGGAGCAGCAGCCCCCGAAGCAACAGATACCTGCGGTTGACGCACAGCAGTATTAGCGGCAGACGGCGCAATAGCCGGAGACGGAGCAGTATGAACAGTAGTCTGTTGAGCAGACGGTGCAGAAGCGACCTGCGGCTGCTGAGCTGCGGCAGGTTGGGTGAATACGGGTTTTATGGTCTGCTTAGGGCCACGCCCACCACTTACGTCATCCCCCTCGGTGGTAAGCTGGGCAACCTGTATCAAGGTCAGTTCCACCAGTAAGCGCTTGTTCTTGCTGGCACGGTAATTCAAATCACAATCATTGCAAAGTTTCATCGCACGGTAAAGAAACTGCAACGGGCATTTCTGCGCCTGTTCCTGATAACGCTGACGTATGCTCGCCCCTACTTCCAGTAATGGCAAGGTAGCTGCATCCTTACTGACCAGCAAATCCCGGCAATGAGAAGATAATCCGGTGATGAAGTGACTACCGTCAAATCCTTTATTCAGCACATCATTGAAAAGCAACAAGGCATCACTTACCCTGTTTTCTAAAAAACAATCCGTCAGACAGAAATAATATTCGTAATCGAGAACGTTCAAGTTCTCAATAACACTCTTATAAGTAATATTCCCTCCCGTAAAACTCACTACCTGATCGAAGATAGACAAAGCGTCACGCATACCTCCATCCGCTTTCATTGCAATGACATTCAGCGCTTCGGGTTCTGCCGTAATATTTTCTTTTGCAGCAACGTACGACAAATGATTCACCGTATCTTCGACACTGATCCGGTTAAAATCATAAATCTGGCAACGGGAAAGGATAGTCGGAAGAATCTTATGCTTCTCCGTCGTAGCCAGAATAAAGATAGCGTGGCGGGGAGGTTCTTCCAATGTTTTCAGGAATGCGTTGAAAGCGGAAGCCGAGAGCATGTGCACCTCATCGATAATATATACCTTATATTTACCGATCTGTGGCGGGATGCGCACCTGTTCCACCAATTGACGGATATCATCCACCGAATTGTTGGAAGCGGCATCAAGTTCATGGATATTATACGACCGCTGTTCGTTGAAAGCCACACACGATTCGCATTCGTTACAGGCTTCACCATCGGCAGTAGGCGTCATACAGTTGATGGTTTTGGCGAAGATACGTGCACAAGTAGTCTTTCCCACCCCGCGCGGTCCGCAAAACAAATAAGCATGAGCCAATTTCTGGGTAGCGATTGCATTCTTTAATGTAGTAGTCAGCGCTCGTTGTCCCACCACCGATTCGAATGTGGACGGACGGTACTTACGAGCTGATACAATATAGTTCTCCATATCCGGGATTCTCTCTGTTTTTTTTGATTTTTCGCTTTCAGTGCAAATGTACACAAAAAAGTGATAAGTAATAAAGGATAGAGAAAGAAGTTTTGAACCTAAAGCGGTAAGTTTTTAAGTTATTAGTTTTATCTTTGCGGATATAAAAAAGAGAAGTTATGGATAAACTGATCACTATCTGGAGTTTCATATGCCGACGTAAGTATCTTATCACCGTCGTTGCATTTGCTGTTATCATTGGTTTTCTGGACGAGAACAGCCTGTTCCGCCGTCTGGGATACGAACGCGAAATCAGCCAGCTGAAAGAAGAGATAGAAAAATACCGAGCGGACTACGAAGAGAACACCAAACGTCTCAACGAGTTGAACAGCAATCCGGATGCTATCGAACAGGTGGCACGTGAAAAGTATCTGATGAAGAAGCCCAACGAAGATATTTACGTTTTTGAAGATAATAAATGAAACAATTAGTACCCGCACTTTTCGCCGTAGGCGCAATCATGGCTCTCACAGGGGCTGCTGTATATATCACCGGATGGAACTATGCTCCTTATATTTATACCATCGGAGCCGGATTCATTGCTCTGGCACAAGTAAACACACCGGTTAAAGGAAAAAGCAAAATATTAAAGCGTCTGCGCATCCAGCAGATATTCGGAGCACTTGCGCTGATACTGACGGGAGCTTTCATGTTTACCACCCATGGAAATGAATGGATTGCCTGTCTGACTATCGCTGCCGTACTTGAACTTTACACCGCTTTCCGCATTCCACAGGAAGAAGCAAAAGAAGAGAAATAAAAAAACCTGTTCAAAGCTTCTCAGTCTTGAACAGGCATCAATTTATTAAAATCATGAATGCCCTTAGGAAACCCAAGGGCCTAAAAAAGACGTTTTTTATTTCTTAGCAGATGAATATCTGGCATTCAATCCATCTACAATTTCTTTTGTGATATTATATGCACTATCAGCATAAAGCAGATTATCGAAACCTGTGTTGCTGAAGATCAGGCTATATCCACGAGTCTTATTATATTCTTTCAGGAAAGCGTTGATAGAGTCACGGAAAAGCAAACTGTTAGCATTATTGTCTTCCATCAGACCATTTTGAAGTTTATTGCTCAATTCCTGCAAATCCTGTTCCATTTTAGCCAAACGATTGTATTCCTGCTGAGCTCTTTCCGGTGACAGGAAAGCATTGCTTTCATATTTCTTTTGGAATTCCTGTTTTTCTTTGTTCAAAGCTGTCATCTTCTGATTCAGCGTCATGCGAACATTTTCGCTCTTCTTTACCATAGCCTCATTCAAGTCAATACAGAAATTGTATTTAGCCAACAAGGTATCTATTTCAACATAAGCTATTTTCATTCCAGACAATTCTGCATTAGCCGAAGCCGGAGTAGTTGCAACTTGATTATCAGCTTTGCCGGCGCATTGTGAGAATAAAACGATAAACGCAAGTGCAGCTAAACCGTTCATGAGGTAGTTTATTCTATTCATAACTCTAAAATATTGTTTTTAATTAATTAGTTCATACTATCGTTCAAGGCTTTTTCCAACTCATCAATAGAAAAACGTGATTTCTTTTGTGCTTCACGATCCTGCGACTGCGCACAACCGATTCCTTTCTTACGCAACTCTTTATTACCGCTCACATGACCATTAGGGAACTTCCCCCCCTTCGTAAAGAATACTTTCACCCCCAATAATAGCAGGGAAATAGCAACTATTAACAAAGTTATCAGTATAGTCTCAACCATTTCTATTAATTTTGTGAGTGCAAAGATAGGCTTTAATGAGAAACGAGTTCAGATAAGTCAAGCAAATTAACCATATTTAGCAATAAGAGGAACCAAAATGAACCTCCTATTCCTATTATAAAAGAAAAAAGCATGGAAAAAAAAGACCTTAAGCCGGCTGGCGTATTCAAGTATTTTGAGGAAATCTGCCAAGTGCCGCGTCCTTCCAAGAAGGAAGAGAAAATAATTGCCTACCTAAAGGCATTCGGAGCAAAACATAACCTGGAGACCAATGTAGACGAAGCAGGGAATGTACTGATCAAAAAGCCTGCCACTCCGGGCAAAGAAAACCTTCAGACTGTCATATTGCAATCGCACATCGACATGGTGTGCGAAAAGAACAATGATGTACAGCATGACTTCCTTACCGACCCTATCGAAACAGAAATAGACGGAGAATGGCTGAAAGCCAAAGGAACTACCCTCGGAGCTGATAACGGTATCGGTGTAGCTACCGAACTGGCTATTCTGGCGGATGACAGCATCGAGCACGGCCCGCTGGAATGCCTGTTTACCGTAGATGAAGAAACTGGTCTGACCGGAGCTTTCGAGCTGAAAGAAGGTTTCATGAGCGGTGATATTCTGCTGAACCTCGACTCCGAAGATGAAGGAGAAATCTTTATCGGATGTGCTGGAGGTATCGACTCCGTTGCAGAGTTTAGTTATAAAGAAGTAGAAGTCCCCGCAGGATACTTTTTCTTTAAAGTAGAAGTAAAAGGACTGAAAGGCGGTCACTCCGGTGGTGATATTCACTTGGGACGGGGCAATGCAAACAAGATACTGAACCGATTCCTGTCCCGAATGGCTAACCGACAGGACCTGTATCTCTGCGAAATCAACGGAGGTAACCTGCGCAATGCCATCCCCCGCGAAGCATACGCCATCTGTGCAGTTCCCGAAGATGCCAAACATGACGTCCGCACGGAACTGAATATCTTCACCAGTGAAGTAGAAAACGAACTGGCCGTCACCGAACCGGACCTGAAACTGGTTCTTGAATCGGAAACTCCCCGCAAAATGGCTATCGACCAGGATACTACTACCCGCTTGCTGAAAGCATTGTATGCTGCTCCTCACGGTGTATATGCCATGAGTCAGGATATCCCCGGACTGGTAGAGACTTCAACCAACCTTGCTTCTGTCAAAATGAAACCGAATCATATTATCCGCATCGAAACCAGCCAACGCAGCTCTATCTTATCTGCACGCAATGACATGGCGAATACGGTGCGTGCCGTCTTCCAGCTGGCAGGCGCTGATGTGACCTTCGGTGAAGGTTATCCGGGATGGAAGCCGAATCCTCATTCAGCTATCCTCGAAGTGGCAGCAGAATCTTACAAACGACTTTTCGGTGTAGAGGCGAAAGTGAAAGCAATTCACGCAGGACTGGAATGCGGTCTGTTCCTCGACAAGTATCCGACTTTAGATATGATCTCTTTCGGACCTACTCTCACCGGAGTACACTCTCCCGACGAACGGATGCACATCCCTTCCGTTGAGAAGTTCTGGAAGCACCTGTTGGATATTCTGGCACATGTTCCTGCCAAGAAATAACAGTCAGGTAAGACATCATAGAAAAGATGATGGTGATAGCAGAAAAAGATTTGCTATGACCGTCATCTTTATTATAATGCTCTTTTTCGTGCCCTCTTATATCATAGGGCAAACTTCTTTTGCAAAGCAAACTTCCCTTACCGAAAAAGAATCGTTCAGCAATAAACAATCTGTTTCCCAGAAGAAGTCTTCCGCCGAAGAACGAATTCCCTTTCGTGTCATGAGCTGGAATGTAGAAAACCTCTTTGACACTCACCACGATACACTAAAGAACGATAATGAATTTCTCCCCGACGCTATCCGTCACTGGAACTACACCAAGTACAAGAAGAAACTGGCTGATATGGCCCGTGTCATCACTGCCGTCGGTGAATGGAATCCACCCGCCCTTGTAGGTCTTTGTGAAGTAGAAAACGACAGTGTACTACGTGATCTCACACGACGTTCTCCTTTAAAGGAACTGAGTTACCGGTATGTTATGACAAGTTCTCCCGATCTGAGAGGGATTGATGTTGCTTTATTATATCAACGTGACCTATTCAAATTATTATCTTTCCGGTCTATCCCCATCCCCTCATTCAAGCATCATCGCCCCACAAGAGATTTACTGCACGTCAGCGGACTATTATTAACCGGAGATACACTTGATGTAATCGTCTGCCATCTGCCTTCCCGGTCCGGTGGAGCCAAGGAATCCGAACCTTACCGGCTACACGCTGCCCGAATACTACGCACAGAAGCCGACAGTCTGCTGAATATCCGCCTTCATCCACAACTGGTCATCATGGGAGATTTTAATGACTACCCAACCAATAAATCCATCAAAGAAATATTAGAAGCTACTGATCCCCAACAGTCAGTCACCTTCCCCAATCCCCGGAAACTCTACCATCTGCTTGCCCGAAAAGCAACATCCCGCCATTTTGGCTCCTATAAATACCACGGAAAATGGGGATTGCTCGACCATTTGATCGTATCCGGCAATTTACTCGATACTTCCTCTAAATTCTTCACCGGTGAAGACAAAGCAACTGTTGCCCGCCTCCCCTTTCTATTGACAGAAGACAAGAAATACGGTGATGATGAACCTTTCCGTACCTATAAAGGAATGAAATATCAGGGAGGAATCAGTGACCATCTTCCTGTTTACGCAGATTTTGAACTCATTTTATACTAGCCGAAATACAAGGAGGATATAAATCCACTGTCAACCACTCCGCCGGACATAGCCGGAAAGAAAAAAAAGAGTTTTTTATGTTAATAAACGGGGTTCGATACAAAATTTACTTATTTTTGCAGGGTTTACAGCATTTACAAAAAATACCCCCAATGGAAACCTTTGACGAAAAACAACTTCTGAAGGCTATTAGCGAAGGAGATGAGAAAGCCTTTAAAACTTTCTTCCTATACTACTATCCCCGCATCAAAGGGTTTATCAACGGACTACTGCAATCGCAAGAAGAGGCCGAAGATTTATCGCAGGACATCTTTCTTACGTTATGGAACAACCGCTCATCCCTCCATACCATCAATAACCTTAAACCTTATCTTTTCCGCATTTCCAAAAATGCGGTGTATCGGCACATCGAACGCACACTACTGTTCAGGAACTATCAGCAGAAAGAAACCGAAAAGTATATCCCGCCACTGGAAAGCAACGAAACCGATGACAACATCCACCTCAAAGAACTCGAACTATTGGTGACAATGGTTGTAGAAAAAATGCCTCCGCAACGACAGAAAATATATAAGATGAGCCGGGAATCAGGAATGAACAACGAAGAAATAGCCCGCGAACTAAGCATCAACAAACGAACAGTAGAGAACCACCTTTCACAAGCACTTACCGACATCCGAAAAGCATTATTCATAACCTTTATTCTATTTTTCTAAAAAAAAGTAGAATAGAGGCTGTGCGTTATTAATCTGTTACGTATCTTATATATGTAACCACACCTAAAATGCGCTAATATGTCGAACGCTCATAAAATAATTAAAAACTTTACTTCCGATAAGTTCGGTCCGGAACTTAAAGAGAAGTTATGGAAATGGCTTGTCGACTCCAGTGAACAGGCGGAAAAAGATGAAGCATTGATGGAATTATGGGAAGATCAGAATTTCAAAGCCGATGCAAGTACTGAACGTTCCTATCAGAACTTCCGCAGGAAAATTGCGCCCCGACAGCGGAAGGCAACTGCAAGGTATACCTTGCGCAGATGGCTGCAGGTGGCGGCTGTATTACTGTTTCCCCTGCTCTCTATGGTGGCATCCTACCTATATATACAATCGAATGAAGAGCATACAGAACTTGTCGAGTACTATGTGCCCAGAGGCGAACAAAAACAGGTTACCTTGCCCGATGGCACCACAGCATACCTCAACTCAGGAACTTTACTGGTATATCCGCAAAAGTTCACCGGGGATATCCGTTCGGTATATCTGATAGGAGAAGCTAATTTTGACGTAAAGAAAGACAAGCAACATCCATTTATCGTCAAGACCAACCATCTGAAAGTAAAAGTATTGGGAACTAAATTCAACGTACACGCTTATGCAGAAGACGAGAAGACAACCACTACTTTGGAATCGGGTTCCGTAGTCGTTCAGAAAGCAAACAATGAAGATATCATCACCCTTACACCGAACGAGCAACTGGAATATGACAACCCGTCCGGAGAATTTAATAAAAAGATTATCGACGCCTCTGTCTACTCCGGCTGGACCAGAGGCGAGCTGAACTTTGCGGCAATGACTCTCAGTGATATTTTCATTACGATAGAGAGAATATACGACATACACATCATCGTCCCTCCGCATCTGGCTACCACCGATGTATATACCATCAAGTTCAAACAAAAAGCTCCTATCAAGGAGATCATGAATATCGTGACCAAAACCATAGGAAACATAGACTATAAAGTCGAAGACGAGAACATTCTCTTAATTTATTCACCCCTAAATAAGAAAGGAGGCCGATAGACAGAAAAAAGGGAGTCGATATTTCGCGGATACCAACTCCCCCAAATCAAAATTACTTCATTTAAATTAGTTGTGTACACTTAAATTAGTATTAATGATTAACTCACAAAAGTATGAAATTTTATAAATTGTCGGGCATAGGTTATCCCGTAAAAATTCATAAATTTTATATATTGTTATTCGCTTTATGTTTTTATAACATAGCCTATGGGCAAAATCAGCCAATAACGGTATCTATGAAAAACCAACCTCTATTAAAAGTATTCGAAATCATTGAAGATCAGACCGATTTTAGTATCGCTTATAATCAGACGAAACTGGACGTGAAACAAAAGGTCAGCGCCAATTTTGTCAGAGAAGCAGTCTCTTCTGTTCTGAACTCCGTACTCAAAGGAACAGGATTCACTTACAGACAGGAAGGTAAGCATATTATTATCATTCCTGTCCCGGCAAAGGCAGAAGCAGCCCCCAACAACACTACTTCTACCCAGCAGTCCATAAAAATACGGGGAACCGTAACAGATGCGCAGGGCGAACCTCTGATTGGAGCAAATGTTCTGGTTGACGGCAGCAAACAAGCGACCATTACCGACATGAATGGGGAATTCTCACTGGAAGTACCTGCCAACAGTAAGTTACGGGTTACTTATATCGGTTACGTCACACAAGAAGTAACAGTCAAAAACAAGACACTTTTCAACATACAGCTACAGGAAGATACCCAGACTATGGATGAAGTGGTAGTCATCGGATTCGGAACACAAAAAAAAGTGAATATGACCGGCGCTGTAGCCTCTGTAAATATCAAAGAGTCGTTGGGCGACCGCCCGATTACCAACGTTTCGGCTGCCCTGCAAGGAGTCGTGCCGGGACTAAAAATTGAATCGACAACGGGAACTCCGGGAGACGACATGACGTACAATATCCGTGGAACAACCTCCATCAACGGTGGTGAGCCTCTCGTATTGGTAAACAACGTACCGATGGATATCAACATGATTGACCCGCAGGATATTGAATCTGTCTCTATTTTGAAAGATGCCGCTTCCGCAGCTATCTACGGTGCCCGCGCAGCTTTTGGTGTGATTCTGATTACAACGAAGCAAGGTAAAAAGGACATGGCTCCCAGATTCAATTACAACAACAACTTCTCTTTCTCGAAAGCATCAGAGCTTCCGCAGAAAGCAAGTCCGCTGGAATCGGTACTGGCGTACAAGGAAATGGGATGGGCAAACGATACCTATGTAGACGGAAAAAACATCACCCAATGGGAAGGCTACATACGAGACTATCAGGCGAATCCTTCCAACTATCCGAACGGATATATTTTCGACGATCAGGGCAACCTGTTCCTTATGCGGGAGAATGATATGTTTGCCGATATGATGGATAACTTCGGATTCATGCAGAACCACAGTTTCTCCGTATCGGGAGGCAGCCAGCGTACCAGCTACCGACTAAGCCTGGGATATACCGGTGAGGACGGCATTCTGGTAACGGACAAAGACAAATTTGACCGTATCAATATGTCCAGCTTCCTGAGTGTCGACGTAAACAAGTGGCTAACTACCCAACTGGATATCAGATATGCAAACTCTACCCAGAACAAGGTGGAGCAAGGCGGACGAAACGGTGTCTGGGGAAGTGCCATGCACCTGCCGTCCTACCACAACATCCTGCCGTACGAACAAGACGGCATCGAATATCCTGCCGAAACGTCCGCTACTTTCGTACGCTACGGAGAACCGAGGGTGATCAAGAAGACCAACCTGCGTACTTTGGGACGTGTCATCATCTCTCCGCTGAAAGGACTGAAAATAACAGGTGAATATACCTACAACCGGATCACCGAGTACAACCGGATGTACGTCAACAAATACAAGTATATAGGATTCAACTTTACAGGGCTGCTGAACAATGTAGAGAACTCACGTTATGCCCTGACGCAAGGTTTCACCAATTACAACGCTATTAACGCATTCGCCAATTACGACTTTTCAATAGGTAAACATGATATCTCTATTATGGGTGGTTACAATCAGGAAGAGAGTCATAAGGAATCGCAATGGTCGCAGCGCACGGACGTATTACTGGAAAATCTGCCGTCGCTCTCCGGTTCTACCGGAACGGCATCCGTCACCGACAGTTTCGATGAATATGCTATCAGAGGTTTGTTCTACCGTGTCAATTACACTTACGACGGTAAATACATGTTCGAAGCCAACGGACGTTACGACGGTACATCCCGTTTCCCGAAAGACAGCCGTTTCGGTTTCTTCCCTTCTTTCTCCGCCGGATGGCGCATTTCGGAAGAAGCATTCATGAAGAATACCAAAAGCTTCCTGTCAAACTTGAAACTACGTGCCTCATGGGGCTCTATCGGCAACCAGATCATACTGAAGCCGGACAACACTCCGGAAAACTATCCCTACATCCCTTCTATGTCACCTTACCTGACGGAATGGCTGGTGGACGGACAAAAGACGACTACACTGAATGCACCGGCAATGGTCAGCAGCAGTTTCTCGTGGGAAAAGGTATATACACTGGACTTCGGAGTCGATTTCGGATTCTTCGACAACCGCTTTAACGGTACTTTCGACTGGTATCGCCGCGACACCAAAGGGATGCTGGCACCCGGTATGGACCTACCGTGGGTAGTGGGAGCCACCGCCGCCAAACAGAACGCCGCTGACCTGAAGACGTACGGCTGGGAACTGGAACTGAACTGGAGAGACCGCATCAACAAGGACTGGAGCTACCGGATCGGATTCAACCTGTACGACTCACAAAGTGAAATCACGAAATACAATAATGAGACCAACCTGCTAGGCGACAAGATTTACCGCAAAGGCATGAAAATGGGAGAAATCTGGGGATATGTCACCGACCGCTTCTACACGGAAGACGACTTCAACGCAGATGGTACACTAAAACCGGGAATCCCCATTCCGAAAGGAGCAGGAAAAGTTTTTCCGGGAGACGTGCTGTATAAGAACTTCGATGACGATACCGAAACCATCTGGAGCGGCGAAGGAACCGCCGACAATCCCGGCGACCAGCGTATCATCGGTAACTCGACTCCGCGTTTCCACTACGGCATCACCGCAGGAATCAGCTGGAAAGGACTCGACCTCTCTATCTTCCTCCGAGGCGTAGGCAAACGGGATTATTGGCGCACCGACCAGATCGCATGGCCTACCGGAGGCTGGGGAAGCCTGTTCAAAGAAACTCTCAACTTCTGGACTCCGACTAACACCAATGCCTATTATCCGCGTGTGTATTCCAACGACGGGGTAAACACAAGCTACAACCACTGGAAACAGTCGAAGTATCTCGCCAACGCCTCTTACCTGAAACTGCAAAACATCACGCTTTCCTATACCTTGCCCAAAGTATGGTCCCAGCGTCTCTACTTCGACGATGTGAAAGTATTCTTCAGCGGAGAGAACCTCTACACGTGGGATCACCTGCCGGAAGGACTGGAAACCGATATGCTGTCAAAAGGTGCCTGGGAATATCCGTTCATGAGAAAATTCTCTTTCGGTATCAATGTTACATTCTAATAACCAATGTATTATGAGAAAATATTTAATCTTTATATGTACAGTTTTGTTAGCAAGCTGTCTCAATAACGATTTCCTGGAAAGGTATCCTTTGGGAGACCCGACTGCCGAAACGGCTTTTGAAACATACGACAATTTCAAGGCATACGCCTGGGGATTGTATGAAACCCTGCCTTCATTGGGCTATGGCTCGGAAAATTCTACGGACGACATCTCGTACAACCAGACAAGAGGAACCAGCGAAAGCAACTGGATCAGAAAACTGGTGACCATCCCCGACAAGAAAGACAATACTTCCTGGAACTATTACAGCTATATCCGGAGGGTCAACCTGATGCTCGACCGCATTGACGGTTCGAAAATGACGGATGTAGAAAAGGCGAACTGGCGTTCCGTCGGTTACTTTTTCCGTAGTTACCGCTACCTGTCTCTCCTGTCGGCTTACGGTGGCGTACCCTGGATTGATCATGTGCTGAGCGACGACGAAACAGAACTGATCAAAGGCCCTCGTGCCTCCAGAGATGAAATAGCCGGTCACATTCTGGAAGACCTGCAATTTGCCGAAAAGAATATCAACGTGAACGGAGAAGGCAGAAACACCATCAACAAGGCTTGTGTACAGGCTTTACTCTCCCGTTTCTGCCTTTTCGAAGGTACCTGGCGTAAATATCACGGACTCAACAACGCCGAAACTTATCTGCGGGAATGCAAACGGGTATCCGCCGAACTGATGCAGACTTATCCGAACGTGGCGGACTGCTACGACGATCTGTTCTGTTCACTGGAACTGAAAGATGTTACCGGCGTCATTCTGTACAGAGAATATTCGGATGCTGTCGGTGTAGTGCACGCTGTCAGCATCGGGGGAACGACCGCTACCTCCTTTTACAATCCGACCCGCGACTTAGTGGACAGTTACCTGTGCACGGACGGAAAGCCACGCTGGACGAGTGACGCCTATCTGGGTGACAAGGATATATACGACGAGTTCAGCAACCGTGACCATCGTTTGTGGCTGCACGTCACTCCTCCTTACCGGGTAGACCGTTCGGCTTCCAGCACAGCCTGGGACAATAAATGGAAATTTACGGATAACTCCAAAGACCGCAGTTTTATCGACAGCCTCACCGTCCGCATGGGAATCGGGTACGGCACCAGCAAGGAACGACAGAAGTTATTGCCATTCCGTCAAGGATATGACGGTGGTATTCTGGGTGCATCGCCTCACTTTGACTTCTATCTGGAGAACCAGCCGTGGTACAAGTCTGCCTTCGGATATAACAACTGGAAATACTATTGCTGCTACCTGAGCATGGGCAGCCAACGAAATGAAGAGACGGATATGCCTATTTTCCGCATCGAAGAAGTCATGCTGAACTACGCGGAAGCCATGTGCGAACTCGGCGAGTTTGACCAGACAGTTGCCGACGTCACAATCAACAAACTGCGCCCGCGTGCCAATGTAAAACTCATGAAAGTCTCGGAAATAAACTCAGCCTTCGACCCGAAACGTGATCTCGGAAATCCGGATTATCCCAACGACTACGAAGTGAGTCCGCTATTATGGGAAATACGACGGGAACGACGCATCGAACTGTTCTCCGAAGGATTCCGTTTCGACGACCTGAGAAGATGGAAGAAATGCCATTATGCACTGAAGAAGAAACTCGGACAATACGTACGTGCATCCGACTTCACGGCAGGAACCAATGTGACTATCGACGGTGGCGGCTCCGAAGGATATCTCGAATTCCATCCGAAACAGAATCATCTATGGCCGGATTACTATTACCTCAATCCTATTCCACGCAACGAACGGGTACTGAATCCCCAACTCGAACAGAATCCGGGATGGGAGGAAGGAAATTAACCGGTAATCCATCACCAACCGGATAATCCGGAACTAACCGGAAGAGGCTGTGGCAAATATTGGCTCTTCTTGACAGTCATCCCAATGACAGGACAAGCATTTCGTCATTAGCGTGGCTGAAAGACCTTGATATTTGACACTGCCTCTTCCCTTTTTAACTGTATTGATTTCGTAAGTTTACTCAAAAGAATAATTGAGTACTTGAAATTTATTCGTATTTTTGAGACATCAGACTAATACGGGTAATCCTTTTGCCGACTCTTACAAAATCTAAATAAACACACTGTACCCCATGAAGCACCTAATTTTTACAGCTCTCTTTCTTCTATCGTACACAGTCGCCGTCCGCGCCCAAATCGTATTTCCTACCCCCAATCAAGTAGAAATGCAGACAGGCAACCTGATTTTAGGGAAAAAGGTTTCTATGTACGCCGAAGACACTACCGCTTTTTATCTAAACCTTTTTCGAGAAGAAGTACTCTCCCACACTCCCATCAAATGGCAAAAAAAAGAATCCAAAGCCGATATCTGCTGGATAACCGACTCATCCCTGCCCCCCGAAGGTTACCGGATCAAGATTCATCCGCAACAGATGGTAATCAGCGCCTCCGACAAAGGAGGATTCACCTATGCCGTACAAACGCTACGCCAATGGGCAGCCGGTTCAGCAGGATCTATCACCTTTGCCTGCGCAAGCGTGACGGACTATCCCCGCACACAGTGGCGCTGCTTCTTACTGGACTCCGGACGTCAGTTCCAGAAGATTACCACCATCAGAAAGTATATCGACATGGCTTCACTGCTCAAAATGAACTACTTCCACTGGCATCTGACCGAAGGACTGGGATGGCGCATCGAAATCAAGCAATATCCGCACCTCACCCGGACTGGCGGTTCGGTAGGCCAAGGAGAAGAACAGCAGGGATTCTATACACAGGAAGAAATACGGGATATCATCGAATATGCCCGTCAACGGAATATCACCATCGTCCCCGAAATAGATATGCCGGGCCATGCCGAAGCTGCTCTCTCTGCCTATCCGGAGCTCGGTTGTTTCGGATTGCCGGTAGAGATACCGCAAAGCGGATTTACCCAGAACATATTTTGTGCAGGAAAAGACGGAACTCTCCGTTTCCTGAAAAACGTACTGGATGAAGTATGCGCCCTCTTTCCTTCTCCCTACATACATCTGGGCGGAGACGAAGCCCCGAAAGGCAACTGGGATCAATGCCCGGATTGCCGGAAAAGGATTACCACAGAAGGACTCAAAGACAGTCACGACCTCCAGCTATGGTTCTCTGCGCAAATGGCAAACTATCTGAAGTCGAAAGGACGGAAAGCCATCTTCTGGGGCGACGTAGTCTATCATGACGGCTACCCGTTGCCGGACAATACCGTTATCCAGTGGTGGAACTATCGGGGACACAAAGACCTCGCGCTCAGAAACGCCGTCAAACACCATTATCCGGTCATTTGCAGTTCCAACTACTATACGTATCTGAACTTCCCCGTCACCCCGTGGAAAGGATATACGGAAGCACGTACGTTCGACTTGAAAGATGTCTATCTGAACAACCCTTCCGACAAAGCCATCAGCGAGAAAAATCCTCTGATACTTGGTATGAGCTGCGCATTATGGACCGACGACGGAGTCACGGAACGAATGATAGACCGACGCCTTTTCCCACGCATCCTCGCTCTGTCCGAACAGATGTGGCACGAGGGGGAAGCGCTTGACTTCGACCAGTTCTACCGGAACATCCTTCACCGCAAAGCATGGTTCGAAGAAGCTGGATTCGAATTCGGACCGGCTCTGAAAGAAGAAGTAACGAAAGATTATAAATGGGATTAAAAGAAAGAACATCATGAACAAAAGAAATTTATTGATCGCAATACCCGTCCTGTGCAGCGGTTACCTGCACGGACAGACCCAACCCGCATCTCCCAACGTTATCTATATTTTAATGGACGATCTGGGATATGGAGATATCGGTTGCTTCGGACAAGACAAAATAGAAACACCCCATATCGACCGTTTATGCAGCGAAGGCATCAAACTGACACAACATTATTCCGGTTCCCCCGTATCAGCTCCGGCACGCTGCGTACTGATGACAGGTATGCACTCCGGTCATGCGCAAATCCGCTTCAACAATGAGTTAGCCGAACGCGGAGCAGTAAACAACTACGACTCGGTGTACGTTCATAAAGAGCTGGAAGGGCAATTCCCCCTACAGGCGAACACGATGACTATCGGGCGAATGATGCAACAAGCGGGATATACCACCGGATGTTTCGGCAAGTGGGGACTGGGATATCCGGGTTCCGAAGGAACTCCCAACAAACAGGGATTCGACCGATTCTACGGATACAATTGCCAGCGCCAGTCGCACACATACTATCCTCCTTTTCTGTATAATGACGAAGAACGTGTCTACCTGTCCAACAAAGTGACAGACCCTCACCGAAGCCCTCTGGATAAAGGTGCCGATCCGAACGATCCAGCCAGCTACGCTAAATATACGCAAAAGGAATATGCCAACGATCTGATCTTTGATGAACTGATGGGATTTGTCGATGCCAATAAACGCAAACCGTTTTTCCTGATGTGGACCACTCCCCTGCCGCACGTCTCGCTTCAGGCACCCGAACGCTGGGTACAGCATTATGTAGAGAAATTCGGGGACGAAAAGCCTTACACCGGACAAGCGGGATATCTGCCCTGCCGGTATCCGCATGCTACCTATGCGGCTATGATCAGTTATTTCGACGAGCAGATCGGCCAACTGATCGAAAAACTGAAAGCGGAACATCTGTACGAGAATACCTTGATTGTGTTTACTTCCGATAATGGTCCTACATTCAACGGAGGCAGCGATTCTCCCTGGTTCAACAGCGGGGGACTTTTCAATTCAGCATACGGATGGGGCAAATGTTTCTTGCATGAAGGAGGTATCCGTGTCCCCGCCATTATCACATGGCCCGGCAAAATAAAACCCGGTACGCAAAGTGACCACATCTGCGCTTTTCAGGACGTTATGCCTACGCTGGCAGAACTGGCAGGCATCACTTGTCCGCCAACGGACGGAATCAGCTTTCTGCCCACATTGCTCGGCAAAAAAGGGAAACAAAAAGAACACACTTATTTATATTGGGAATATCCTGACCCAAGGATTGGCAACAAAGCAATCCGCATGGGAGAATGGAAAGGAATCATCACGGACATCCGGAAAGGCAATACGCAAATGCAGCTTTATAATCTGGAAACGGACATCAGAGAAGAACACGATGTGGCTGCGCAACATCCCGATATCGTAAAACGCTTCGAACGACTGATGAAAGAAGCTAGAAACGGTCCGGACTTTTAACGACCTTCCTTGCTAACTAACGGGACATACCGGAGCATCATCCGTAACATCCCTGCGAAAGACTTGTGCCAACGCTTTGGCACAACTATGCCAACAGCTTGGCACGGCCGTGCCACAGGCGTGGCACAGTTGTGCCAAGCCGTTGGCAAAGATGTCCCCTAGGGAGTTAGTCAGAATACTGATATACCTTCAAGTCGAACTTCGGCACCATCGCCAGCAAATGGTCGAAGATATCCGACTGAATCCGCTCGTACTCTTTCCACACCTTATTGCGGGAAAAGAAATAAACCTGAATAGGAACTCCGTACATGGTAGCCTCTTTCTGACTGATAATCAAATCCAAATCCTGATTCACCACCGGCAGACTGCAAAGATACCGCTCGATATACACCCGGTAAACCTGTGAATTGGTGGGCACCACTCCTTCCTCCGGCTGATAATCCGCCATGAGTGGAATCTCTTTCCGATAACGGTCGAGCATCTCCGGCGTACAAAACTGAAGTGTCGTCAGGTCCAGTGTAATATTCTTCATCACCCGCCGCCCACCGGAATCCTTCATGCCACGCCAGTTCTGAAAAGGACTGCTGACCAGCGTATAAGGCGGAACCGTAGAAATCGTATTATCAAAGTTCTGAATCTTGACCGTGTTAAGCGTAATCTCCTGCACCGTACCATTTGCGGCACCGGAAGGAAGCGTGATCCAGTCTCCCGGACGCACCATATCATTGGCAGAAAGCTGAATACCTGCCACAAATCCCAAAATGGAATCCTTGAATACCAGCATCAGGATGGCTGCCGAAGCACCCAGTCCCGCAAACAGACTAGCAGGCGATTTATTTACAAGGATAGAGATAATCACAATCCCCCCGATAAAAAACAAAAGTACTTGAAGCACTTGAATGAATCCTTTCATCGGCCGGTTCTTCATTGTCTCCTTTCCATCGTAAATATCCATGATCATCAGCAGAATCCCATTGATAGCCAGCAGCAAAGAAAAGATGATATAAATGGCACAAGCCTTCTGCGAAATAACCAGCAGTTCCTTGCCACGCATGAAAGCCATCGGCAACAGGGCATAGACAAGGATGGCGGGAATCGTATGAATCAGATTATGAAACACTTTACGTTTCATCAGCAATGTATTCCAAAGATGCGGTTTCCTGCGGGTATACTGCCTCATTCCTCCCACTAGAATTGCCTGACAAAGATAGTCCACCCCTACAGCAATGGCTATCATCAGTATAGCAATAATTGTTTCATCAAAACGATCGGCAACCTTCGCATCTATCCCCCAATCTATCAGGATTTTGTTCATCCATTTTCCTAAATCGACTACTAACATAAGCTCTTTCTTTATATATCATTTATATAGAAAGATAACAGTGAAAACCCACGTTTGGTTTAAAAAAAAGACTGGCGTCCGATTTACTACAAATCAAGACCGCCAGTCCCACTGCTACTCTCTAAGCATTTCTTTTATAGTGGCAGACCGTAGCGTCCATCTACAATTTTCTTCAACTGTGCTGCCATCTTCTTTACCAGTTCCGGATTCTGACCCGCCACATTATTCTTTTCTTTCGGATCTTTCTTCAGATCGTAGAGCTGCGGTTCCTTACTGTTTCCCAACTCGATATTCACTGCTTTCAGATATGCCGGTCCATTTCCCGGACGGAGATATTTCCATCTTCCGTCTGTCACCGACAGGTTATTCTGTGCATTCTGAAGTACCAGCCATTCGCGTCCCTTCTTTTGCTTGCCTGTCCACGCTTTCAGCATCGGTTCACTATCCGGTGCCGCACCTTCCGGCAAGCGGACATTCAGCATTTCAGCAAAAGTAGCAAACCAGTCTATCTGACAGAGCAATGCATCCGAAACTGTTCCCGGACGGATCACACCCTGCCAGCTCCAGATACAAGGAATACGTGTACCCGCTTCGAACGAACTGTACTTTCCTCCGCGATAAATGCCGCCCGGAGTATGATCGCCTAGCAATTCCACTGCCTGATCCTTATATCCGTCGTCCACTACCGGACCGTTATCACTGGAAAGAATCACCAGTGTATTCTTATCCAATCCCAGTCGTTCGAGTGCATTCAGAATCTCGCCTACCGACCAGTCAAATTCGAGCAGACAATCGCCGCGAGGTCCCATGCCGCTCTTTCCTGCGAACTGTGGAGACGGAACACGGGGAACATGCGCATCCTGCGTGGCAAAATACAGGAAGAAAGGAGCAGACTTGTGTCCTTCAATAAAGGAAACAGCTTTTCCTGTCAGCGTCTCCGCAATCTTCTCATCCTGCCAGAGAGCCGACTTTCCGCCCTTCATATATCCGATACGGGAAATACCGTTCACGATACTCTGGTCGTGTCCGTGAGAAGGATGCATTTTCAGCAACTCCGGATTGTCCTTCCCGGTAGGTTCTCCCGGAAAGTTCGCTTTGTAACTTACCTGAATCGGATCATTCGGATCAAGGTTGATCACCTGATCATTCTCTACAAATACACAAGGAACACGGTCGCCCGTAGCTGCCATGATAAAGGAATATTCGAAGCCGATATCATTCGTTCCCGGCTGCAAAGGCTTGTTCCAGTCTTGTTCTCCGCCCTTGTCGCCCAGTCCCAGATGCCATTTGCCTACGACTCCGGTGTTGTATCCGGCATCCTTGAACAGGTTCGCCATCGTATAGCGTTCCGGACGGATAATAGCCGCAGCGTCTCCGGCAGCAATACCTGTTCCGGCTTTGCGCCATGCATATTCGCCGGTCAGCATCGCATAGCGGGAAGGCGTACTGGTAGCAGCTGCACTGTGCGCATTGGTAAAACGTACCCCCATTTTGGCAAGACGTTCCACATTAGGAGTATGAATAGTCTTGGCTCCGTTACAACTCAAATCGCCGTAACCGATATCATCCGCATAGATAAAAACAACATTCGGACGCTGGGTTTGTTTCTCCTGAGCAGTGGCCTGAGAAGCCAGACAGGAAGTTAACGCTAAAGGTAATATACCATAAAATTCTTTTCTCATTTTGTCTTTTGATAATTATTAGGTTAGAATGAATAAGTATCTATTCTCAAAGTGATGTACTTATTAAGTTAAAATTCAAAGCTTCGTCAAGGAGCTACGGTCACTCCGATTTCATTCATTTCTACTTGCGCCGTTGTAGCCGTAGGGGTGGTAGCTTCCAGCTTGATAAAGCGTGCCTTTTCCTTCTGACCGAAAGTGACAGTCTGCGGCAACGGATTATGCATGATATTGCTGAACTCACCGTTGGCAGGCACTTCCTTCCAGTTCTTGCCATCTGCGCTCACGTAGAATTTGTAACGGAAAGCCATCGTCGGTTTCGCTTCCGCTTTCAGAGGCGCATAAGTAAATGCGGAGATTTCGACCTCTTTGCCCAGATCAATGGTCAACGGAGAAGCAGCCACCTGTTTCCATGAAGCACGAGGCAGATTGTTCCAGTTTTCCGTCCGGTTCTCTTCTTCCAAAGGGTCTGCATAGTAGGCTGCCACCTGACTGATGTGAGCCGTCAGACGACATTCGTTGATCTTCACCCGAAGCTGGGTAGCCTTTACTGCCGGAAAACGAACCATACGCTTATAGCCTACAGTCGTTCCTTTCGCCACTTCCTGCCAGCCTTGTTCCGTCAATGCCTCTACGGTGAAAGACTCCACCCGTTGCCCTTTCGTGATATCTTCCTGCAACATCACAACGTTGATTTCCGACTCCGGTTTCAAGGAATAAACAGTTTCACTGCCGGAAACAGCCTCCCAGTCTTTTCTTCCTTTCTCTACCCGGTTGTTCGTAAATATCTTCTCCCGATAAGCAGCAAATTCGTTCAACCGCTGCACATCCGCTTCATTAATCAATCCTCTGCGGTCGGGAGGAATATTCAGCAAGAGCACCGAGTTATAGCCTACCGACTGGAAATAGATATCAGCCAGATGTTTTAAGGATTTCACTTTGCTGTCTTCTTCCGCATGATAAAACCATCCCGGACGGATAGACACGTCTACTTCCGAAGGATACCAGAATAACTCCGTTGCCTTTTCCAGCATCGCACGGCTTCCTAAATCTTCGGCTTTGCTAAAGACGCCCAGTCGTTTGTTGTTTTCTTCGGAACGAGCATAAATGCCCGGAGTCAGCACCGTTGCACTCCATTCCGTTTCGCGTCCCAATCCTTTTTCATTACCTACCCAACGGACATCATCGCCCATAATTGCCATCACCGCTTTCGGCTGCAACTGTTGGATAGTCTTGTAGAACGCATCCCAGTCATAGATTTGTTTCTTTCCGTTCGGTCCTTCTCCGTTTGCGCCGTCAAACCACACTTCGTGCACTTCGCCGTAATTAGTAAGTAATTCCGTTAATTGCCGAATAAAGAATTCGTTGTATTTAGGAGAATCTCCGTAGCATTCCGCATTCCGGTCCCACGGAGAGAGGTAGACTCCGAATTTCATATCATATTTATCGCAAGCGTTACGCAGTTCTTTCACTACGTCGCCCTGACCGTTTTTCCAAGGGGAAGAGGCTACCGAATGTTTCGTGGTAGCTGTAGGCCACAGACAAAAGCCGTCATGATGCTTTGCCGTGAGAAGTACCATTTTAAATCCGGCGTCTTTCAAGGTGCGCACCCATTGTTCTGCATCCAGCTCTGTAGGGTTAAAGATAGCAGGGTCTTCCTGACCATCGCCCCATTCGCGTCCGGTGAATGTGTTGATACCGAAATGCAGGAAAGCAGTCAGCTCCATTTGTTGCCACGCAGCCTGCTGGGGGGTAGGAACCAGCCTTGCTGCCATATCGATTTTTTGTTCGAGGGTTGCATCCTGTGGAAATTCAACATGCTTCACATAGTAGTTTTCTTTCGTCAGTCCACATCCGCCCAACGTTATCACAGAAGATAAAAAGAGAGAAGTAAGTAGTTTGTTCATCATAATAAATATTGATTTAATGCTAATGAGACAAAGATAAATATAAAGGAGCAAATTTCATGGCTTTCCCGAAGCGCTTTTCATTAAACTTCGCTAAATCCATGCCATTCGCTCCCCTATATTCTATCTCAATGCAATATTTCTATCCAAATGCAATCAGTTTCAGGCTATTTTACCGGATAAAGCGTAAATTCAAAACTCTGCTTTTTCACCGGTACCAGATATTGCGGCAATACACCCGGTCCGCAGGTAGCCGTACCTACTCCTGCCTGTTCGGCATCCAGATGTATGGTTATCATTCCATCACGCTCCAGTTCATTAATGTGGTGCGCCTTCTCTAATAATACATCCGAGAAAGGAATGATACTAAACTGGAAAGGACGATTCGATTCCATAAAGACACCTTCGCCTGCCTGATCCGTCAGTTTCGCCCAGCGTACATCTGTCCGGTTAGCTGTAGATTGTGGGGTAGCGTAATAGTGGAACATCCGTTCTACCGTCGTATCATACAGTCCTATCCTACCGGACTGGTTGCGGTCGATATACGTTTCATGATCGCCACGTCCCAGATAAGATACTTGATTATAAGCATCTGCCATGCGGAAGGTCAGCCCCAGACGAGCCATCGACTTCACAATCGCCGTATCCGGCTGGAAGGTGGTGCGAACCTTCAATGCCCCGTTCTTGTCGAGTGCATAAACAAAATCCGCCATTCCTACTTTCTGTCCTTTCCCATTAAGAATCTCAGCACGGACCGTTGCCGATGTCTTTTCTTCTTTCAGTGATACCACTTTCTGTGTCAGGTTATTCAAACCGGCCTTGCGCCACAGACGGGCTCCGTTCCTATCCCGGTTATCATTATCCGTAGCCGGACGGAACAGGCTCAAAGTGATTGGTGCAGCCAGCAATTCCTTTCCATCCAAAGTCAGGGAAGAAAGTGCCCCGGTATTCTTGTCCACAACAAAAGCTGTTTCTCCCGCCTTCTGTGGACGATAAGCCGTCGTATTCTTATTACCGGCAAGTACAAACTGGTCGTATGCCACTTCCCAGTCGGTATCCACTAGCGGAGTGGCCTCTTTACGGCTCCAGCTTAGGTTCAGATAGGCTTCCCGAACGGTATTCGGAAGTTTGACGGCACCCAAAGTGACATCTACCGTAGCGTGCGGCTCGCAGTCTACTTCCTTCGTGCCTTCGGCAAGTACGGTTCCATCCTCCCCTTTCACATTCCAACGCAGGATATATTCATTCAGATTAGAAAAGTCATACCAGTTCTTTATGCAGACTTTCAGATTCTTCCGGTCTGACAAAGTCGCTTTGATGTTCTGATATATTTTCTTCACTTCGAGTAGATGAGGATGCGGTTCACGAACAGCATTCACCAGACCGTTGCCACAGAAATTACCGAAGCTGGGGATTCCTTCCGGTCCGTAATCGCCTCCATAAGTCCAGTACCATTTTCCGTTTTTGTCTATTTCACGGAAGTTCTGATCCACCCAGTCCCAAATGCAGCCACCTTGTGCCATCGGTTCATTTTCAAAGACATCCCAGTATTCTTTCATTCCACCGCAACTATTGCCCATTGCGTGCAGATATTCGCAGAGTATGAAAGGACGGTAAATATCCTTCTTACCCACGTATGCCTTAATTTCGTCCACACTGCGGTACATACGGCAATAGATGTCCGTGTTGTAATTCAGTTCAGCACGTTCATATTGCACGGGACGGCCTTTCTCTACCGATTTCAGCCAGTCGTAAGTACGTTCGAAGTTGATACCGTTGCCGGCTTCATTGCCCAGTGACCAGATCACGATAGCCGGATGATTCTTGGAACGTTCGTACATACGGTGTGTACGGTCCATGTGAGCGGTCAGCCAAGTACTGTCTTTGGCAAGGGAGGCAGGCCCGTATCCCATGCCATGCGATTCGATATTCGCCTCATCAATCATATACAGCCCGTAGCGGTCGCAAAGCTGATACCAGTACGGATGAGTCGGATAATGTGAGTTACGCACCATGTTGATATTATGCTGTTTCATCAGGCGGATATCCTGTTCCATCAGTTCTTTGCTTACGGTACGTCCCAGTTGCGAATGTTCGTGACGGTTCGTCCCTTTCACCAGCACCGGAACACCGTTAATACAGAAACGTCCGTCCTTGATTTCCGAAGTACGGAAACCGACTTCACAACCGGTCAGTTCGGTTACTTTTCCTTGCGCATCTTTTAATTCGAGTACCAAGGTATAAAGGTTAGGATGCTCCGCATTCCATGCTTTTACTTCTGCAATCTTCTTCTCATCGAAAGCGATAAAGTTACTCAGTCCACGGGACTTGATGTTAATGGCATCCTGCAATACTGCCTTTCCGGAAGCATCCTTCAGTGTATAAGCGATGGAGCTGGCAGTAGCAGAAGGACCTTCCACCGTCACTTCCAGATTGAAGATACCTTCTTTGTATTTCTCTTTATCAAGGGAAGCACTTACTTTATAGTCAGCAATATACTGTTTGGGAGTGCTATACAGATAAACATCCCGTTCGATGCCACTCAGACGCCACATATCCTGACATTCCAGATAAGCACCCGAACTCCAGCGATATACTTCCAGAGCTACCACATTCTCTCCTTCACTCAGTACATCGGTAATGTCCCATTCGGCAGCCGTCTTCGATCCCTGATTATAGCCAAGCAACTTTCCGTTCACCCATACATAATAGAAAGAGATCACTCCTTCGCAGCAGAGCACTACCCGACGTCCTTTCCAGTCGGCAGGCACCTTAAACGTGCGACGATAAGAACCTACTTCATTCTCAGCAAATGGAACCAATGGCGGATTCTTCTTGAAGTTGAACATCTTGTCGTCAAACTCATAAGTTTCGTTGACATAGATAGCTGTTCCGTAGCCTTGCCGTTCCCAGTTGCCGGGAACATTAATATCCGCCCACCCTCCGGTATAATAAGAGGGCTGGTAAAAGTCCTTCGGACGGTTGTCCGGGTTCTTCACCCAGTTAAATTTCCACTTCCCGTTCAGACTCATATAATAAGGAGACTGTTCATATCCTCCCGGCTTTCCAATATCGGAAGCGTCGGCGTAAGGCCATACATAGGTATGAGGAGCGAGTTTATTCAGTCCTACCGCATACTGGCTCTGCCACTCCGGCAAAGGCTGTTTCTGAGCCGAAGCGAAGGTAGCAGTCAGTGCTGCCATCAAGATTAAAAACGTTCGTTTCTTTAATTTCATCATTATTATATTGTTTTTTGGTGACTGGTTATTCAATGATCAGTTCATCGAAACATACTCTTGATTCTTGTCCGGGACGTACATGATTTGCCGGACATTCTCCCGCTCCTTCCGTTGTAACCCGCACATAACGGGCAACGGTTCCTCTCATATCTATCGACAGGTCTTCGATGAAAGTTCCTTCACGGAATATCTCCTCGGGAGTATATTCCAATTCGTTGATATCCCGATAAGTCGCATTATCGTCCGACACGGCTACCCGGATTGATTTCGGTTTGTGCACTCCCATTCCATAGTTAGTGATACAACCGATTGTCAGCGTATTCATTTTCTCCTTTTGCAACAGATCGACGGTGAAGGAAATACGGTCGCTACTTCCCCAACTGCACCATTCAAAGTCCGTTTGCTTCAGACTTCCTCTGACTCCGTTGTTCAGGACGGCTTCATTCACTTTATTACCCAGCAACGGTTTTGCCGTAGCCTTGTTCCAGTGTACCGGAAGCGTCAGTGTTTTCCCCATCTGCTGTCCATCGGCAAACGTTGCGGCATTGACTGTTTGAGCTTCTTTTACCAACAATGGTTGTTCATAGAGCGGTGAAGCGGCGGTCGGCTCGCTTCCATCCATTGTATAACGGATTTCCACATCCGGACGGACACATTCCAGTTTTACTTTCAGTGCTCCGTCTTCCGGTCTCACGGTATGCTGTATATTGTACATCGAACGGGCATACACTATCCCTTTGGCTGCGAGATGTTCATTAAACGAATCCATGCCTTCCAGGAACGAAGTCCAGTCTTTCTTTTCCGGTTGTGTCCATGCCACTTCCGCCAATGCCGCCAGGCGTGGGAATACCAGATAATCCACATCCTCCGGCTTATTACAGAACTCTGTCCACATACAAGCCTGTACGCCCATCAGCAAATCCGCATATTCCGGTTTCCAGTCTTTCTGAACCGGCTCATAGTCATACACATCTTTCAGCGTATTATTGCCGAAATACGTCAGCGGCTCAAACCACTGCGGTCCTTGATAACGAATCAGGTACATGATGCGTGCGGGAGTCATGATGAAGCGATGTCCCTTCTCGGCAGCCTTCAGTGCAGCCTGTCCGTATCCCTGCCAACCCAGAATAATGGCATCGTCCGGCAAAAAGCTACTGTTCGTCAGCTCATCCCAGCCTATCACCTCGCGCCCTTTGCTACGTACATATTCGCTCATCCGATTCATGAAATAACCTTGCAAATCCTCTTCATTGGCAATCTTCTCCTTTTTCATCCGTGCCTGACACAGCGGGCATTTCTCCCAATAAGTTTTACGGGCTTCATCGCCACCGATATGGATATATCGGGAAGGGAACAATTCCAGAATCTCATCCATCACATCCTGAAGAAAGGCATAGACACTGTCATTTCCGGCACAATAGATGATCTCGGAATTTCGTCCTCCCAAACCGGGGAGCACTCCGATATATTCCTTCACTACCGGACAAGCTAAATGAGGATAAGCTGCCAATGCCGAATTACTGTGTGCCGGCATATCGATTTCCGGTACCACTTCAATCTGACGTTCAGCCGCATAAGCCACCATTTCCTTTATTTCTTCCTGAGTATAGAAACCTCCTACCGGAGTGGGTTCTCCGGGTTCCGGATTCCGCCGGGCAGGAAAAGGCAGGTCCGTACGAGCCACTCTCCATGCACCTACTTCCGTTAAACGGGGATATTTCTTGATTTCCACACGCCAGCCGTTATCATCTGTCAGATGAAAGTGAAGCGTGTTTATTTTGAGCATTGCCATACAATCGATAATGCGCAATACATTCTCTTTGGGAATAAAGAAGCGTGACGCATCCAGCAATAACGCACGGTAACCAAAACGCGGTTCGTCCTGAATACTCACTGCCGGAATACTCCATTTTACTTTTTTATCCGACACTTCCTCTTTTTCGATGGATGCCGGAAGTAACTGGCGAATGGTCTGCAAAGCATAAAAGAATCCTTTTGCATCCGATGCTTCGATAATGATTTCTTTCGGAGACACTTGCAGCGTATATGCCTCACTTTTCAAGGTTGCATCCGTCTGGAAACGAACATTTCCCTTTTCCGCATCGCCTACCGTCAACTTCGGAGTAAAGCCTGCCGCACGGGTAAACAAAGCTATAAAGCTGCGTGCCACTTCCGCCTGCTCCTCGTTCTCTACGGCAAATACCGTTTTACCGGAGAAAAGGTAGTTCCCGCTGCCCGGCACTATTTGCGCCGGGCGTGGAACCAAGGGTATGTCATGTGTCAAGTTAGTATCGCTACATCCGGCTACTATCGAAGATAGAAAGCCTATCAGTAATATTAAAATCGTTCTTGTCATTGTATTATTCGGGGGTTATTCCTTGTCCCTTTCCGGAGAAAAGCGGACGGGATCATTATATTGTTCCTGTAGTTTCAGCAATTCGTCTTTCAGTTCCTTTACTACCGGTTCATACTCAGCCTCACCGTAGAGGTTGTGCATTTCCGACGGGTCTGCCTGCATATCATACAGTTCCCACCAGTTGATATCATTATAGAAATGAATCAGTTTATAGCGTTCCGTACGTACACCATAGTGACGTTTCACCATGTGTTCGGCAGGATATTCATAGAAGTGGTAATACAGAGACTTTCTCCAGTCCTTCGGATGCTCACCCTTTAACAGAGGCAGCAGTGATACTCCGTGGATATCTGCGGGAATTTCCGCTCCTGCCAGTTCAAGGAAAGTAGGTGCATAGTCGATGTTCTGTACCATTTCGGTGATATCTCCCCTGCGGTCGAAACCTTTCGGCAGACGCATGATAAGTGGTGTGCGCATAGATTCTTCATACATGAAACGCTTGTCGAACCAGCCGTGTTCGCCCATGTAGAAACCCTGATCGGAAGTATAAACTACCAGTGTATTGTCCAGCAACCCTTTTTCCTTCAGATAGTCGAGCACACGTCCTACGTTATCATCAAGAGACTTCACGGTTTTCATGTAGTCGCGCATATAACGCTGGAACTTCCAGTTGGCCAGTTCTTTTCCTGTCAGATTCTGTTTGTAGAAATCATCGATAATCGGAGCATAGAACTTGTCCCATGCGGCACGCTGTCCTTCGTCCATGCGTCCGAGGAATCTTTCATAAAGTGATCTCAGGCGTGATTTCTCATTCGGACGAAGCATCTTCAGGTCGTAAATCATATCCATGTCCTTCACGATACTCATTTCCTGAGCAGCCGCAGCAGGGCGACCTTCATAGTCGTCAAAGAAATTATCCGGCAACGGGAATGTCTTGTCCTCGTAGAGGGCAAGGTTACATGTATCCGCCATCCAGTTACGGTGAATCGCCTTGTGATGAATCAGCAGGCAGAACGGTTTCTCCGGATCTCGCTTGTTTTCCATCCAGTCGATAGCATCATCGGTAATCAGATTCGTGATATATCCGTGTTTCTGGATGGTATCATTATCTTGTGTAATAAAGGCAGGATTATAGTAATCCCCCTGTCCGGGTACTATCTGCCAGTAATTAAATCCGGATGGCAAACTTTCCAGATGCCATTTGCCGACCAGCGCAGTCTGATAACCTACCTTTTGCAGCAGCTTCGGGAATGTCTGTTGAGAACTGTCGAATACGCAAGTCGTATTATCGTAGAATTTATTGGCACAGCTATGCTTACCCGTAATCATACAGGCACGGCTGGGACCGCTTAATGAATTGGCAACGAAGCTTTGAGTAAAACGTACACCATCCACTGCAATGCGGTCAAGATTCGGAGTTTCCATGTAGCGGGTGTCATAGCAGCTCATCATCTGGGCTGTATGGTCGTCTGTCATAATATAGACGATGTTCAGCGGCTTTTGTTCTGTCGTTTTCTGCTTGTTTGTACAAGATGCAAGGGAGGCAACGGCGGCTACTCCTGCCAAAGAATAGAACAAGTTTGATTGCAGGTTTTCCATAATGATTAATTTATTTAGATTACATGGCAAAGATAGGGAAGATATGTAAAAAGTATGTCTACAAATAGCTAATGTATTTACAATATTCTCTATTTCCACCCGAATTAGCAGTAAATGCCGGAAGTAAATCGCTGTTGCACGATGGCCTTCCGGCATTGAACTTATTTCATACTATTGAAAACGGTTCGTCATATTTTAATAGTAGGTATGCGCATTAGGATTGTGCAGATTAATACCGGCAGGCTTACTATAATTATCGTTTGAGTAAAATCTGATCCAATCGATTTCCATACGAGGTGACTCCTGACTCGTTTTACTAGCCTCATAACTGATAGAAGCAAATCCCGAATCCCAACCGACCGGAGGAATATCGTTATATCCCAATCCCCACGCACTTGGAGCACCTAACGTCAGCAAATAATGGAAGCCTAAAGGATTCTTTTCCAGATTGAACGGCCATTCGCCGGAAGCACTACCCAAATCCGCAGATGTGATTACTTTGGTTGTTTTACCGTTAATACCCATTTTGATTGTATGATCATCAACAATTTCCACCCAATAAATATTCCATTGATCCATTTTGCTGATAGCATTCTGAGTCGTCGGATTTTTATAAGTACCGGTTGCCTGATTACCCATATGCACTGTTTGATGAGCATTATTCTGTCCTGTAATATTTCCCACCGGATTTTCCATCACATCAATCTCACCATATCGCGGCCATGCGCTATATGGATCCGACGCCTGACTTTGTGTATTTCCCTGCAGCCAGATAGCGGCATTAAACCCATTCTTATTACCACGGATACGAGCACGAGTCTCGATTCGGGTTCCCACTCCTATCCAGGTATGTTGCGGAGCATATCCTTGATTCATATTAAATTTACCGGAGAAACAAGCAGAGAATCCATAATCTTTTTGTCCGGCCCCTCCTCCTGTAGCATTAATTTTCTCTTTCACTGCCCACATTTTCAAGTAACCTTCATCTGTTACATCTGTATACCGATCATTATTAACGGCCATATATTTCTGTACCATCGCTGTATTCTGAGCCCCAAATCCTAGTACAGGACATACTCCGTTAGCATTTTTAGCCGTACGGCATTGACCATTGATTGCATGGAATTCCATTGAATTCACAAACTTCCACCCTTCAGCGGCCAGCGCTTCATTGGGATGAGGGGTTCCTGCCTTCATAGCCAGGGCCTTTTTATCTCCCCACCATGTTTTAAAGGCTTTTGCATTCTTCTCCGAATAGAATGGTTCATCAGGTGATGTATACACGTAACGTTCATCTTCCAGCTCCGAACCAAGAGGAGTATCAATATCCTGTTTCGTAATCTCCATCTTCTCTGCCAACAAAGGATGATGCTCGGAATCGGTTGCAAATGTTAAAGTCAGTTTGGTATCTCCAAAAGGATAACCATCTGTCAGCATTGTTACTGGATCACTATCTACTGAGAGTTCCCCTGCAGAAATAGTCAGAGTAGACGGAAGGTTTTCATAAAGGTCGGCCTCACCTGCTCCCGGAGTAATAGTAACTACTATATCTTCTTTAGCAGGTACATCTACTTTCATTTGCAGAATAAATGTATCCCCCTCTTTCACCACCAAGTCCGAGTTACCTTTGATAGAAACTGCTGTGCGATAATAATCAGAAACCTTAATAGCCTGTTCAGATCCATCCATCTTATACCCACGGGCAAAAGCTGTGAGCTTCATTAAGACAGATTCCGTAATACCTGAAGATTTTACCGGGACAGAAACTTCCAATGTTTTCTCTCCTTCCGGGAAAGTTACCATTTCCGGAAAGTTATTGAATAAAGTTTTTGATACATCCGTGGAACCATCAGTTGCCGTCAGATAAATATCAAATTCTTCATTGGTAGCTATCCCTGCTCCCTGTTCGTCTTTTACACTGAAAGTCATAGTCAGTGTTTCGCCCATTACCAGTGTGTTACTCTCCAATGCCAGCGTCAATGGCACTGGTTTGGGAAGCGGAGCTACCTGATCGTCGTCTTTACACCCGGTCAGAGCTATAGCCCATATTCCCAAGGGTAAACATGCATATAGTATATTTCTTATCTTCATTGTTTTATACTTTAATATGTCCTACTATTATTACTTCGTTTTTGTCCATCCCGGGTTTTGTTTCAACTGCTTATTCAGTTCCAGTTCATCCGGCGGTATAGGCAATAAATAATCACGGTCCGGCTGGAATTGATATCCTTGTGGCAAATAATCTTTCAACGGATCCATCCAACCACTATCATTGGTAGAAACCAGTCCCAACGATTCTTGTGCTTTGGGTGAGAAACTCTTATAAAGAACTCCATCAGTTCCCAGATAAGCTCCCAAGCCTCGTTGCCCTTTTATCAGCTTATGACCGGCCCAACGCATCAGGTCATCCTGACGAAAGCCCTGGAAAGCCAGTTCGGCACGTCTTTCCCGACGGATTTCCTGCATAACAGGAGTCAGAGAGTAACCAAAGGAAGTAAAGTTAGGATCAATCTGAGTAGGACGTATATAAGTAACACCCGCACGTTCACGCAAAGGTTTTAATGTCTTATTCAAGACATCATCGTTACAAAGATTCAATTCTTCCGCAGCTTCCGCATAAGCTAGTAGCGCCTCCGAATAGCGAAATAATATAATTGCCATATGGCTGCCTCCTTCTACAAACGTAGTGTCAATACCCAAGCGAATATGAAATCCGGTAATATTCTTACCGTTACCGTCTCCATTCAGATTAGGAGAAGAAATATCCTTATTCTTCTCTTTTATTTCCTCGTCTGTTCCTGTATTATCATAGGCTCTCACATTCATCGGTTTAGAGCCTTTCGCTGTAGAACGGAACTTCGCTCCTGTATTCATGACCGACTGAATCAAACGAGGATCACGTTTTTCAAAAGTCGCATTAAAGTCCTTATACTTCTCATCATTCGGATTGATAAACGTACCATCCGCATTCAGATAATTATCAACCAGCGATTTTGATACACCTGCCGGGCCATCGTTATCTACAACTCCGCCACCAAGCAATCCACCTAAACCGTGGAACACACCATCGCCGGCATATTTCTTCCAGAATACAGCTTCCGTAATCTTAGAAAGATCATCCTTATTGAACAAATGAGCAAATGCATCACCTGGATTTACAGCTTCATTATCCGTAGCATCCGTATTCAGGCTCAACCCTGCTTTGAAAAGTTCGTCTCCCCATTTCATTACTTCCTTAAAGAAGTAGTCTGAGTTATCAGTTTCAGAAAATTCCGTCCCTTTATGATACTTTTCCCAGGACCCTTCATACAAAGCTACCCGCATTGCCAATATCATGGCTGCTTCTTTGCTGATACGCAAGCCACTGTATTTACTTCGCGACTGAAGCATTCCTTCTGAAGCTGTCTTCAAATCTTCCAATATAAATTTCGCCACATCCGAACGTGATGCAGGAGGAATCTGCAAACCAGCTACTGTTGCATTCTCATCCCACAACCGGTCCATCAAAGGGATATCCCCAAAACGAGTCAACAAGTAAAAATGCCAGTACGCACGCAGGAAATATGCTTCCCCTTTCAAAGAAAGAACATCTTCTGTTTCCTCATTCTCCGGAACACAATAATAATAAAAGAAGTAATTTACATTACGCAAATTCTGATATCCCTTCTGCCATTCAGACGAACCACTGAAAGCATTGTATTCTCCATTCAGACGCAGGTCATACTTTTCGGCAAGAATATTGTCACTGTTCTTTTCTTCACCTCTCACTCCCATACCATATTGAGAAGGAGCAGGAAGCGCCATATACAAGCCGTTAATGTAATTTTCCACCTGAGCACGGCTACATAAGTATTCTTCATTATTAGGTTCCGTCAATGGTTTTCTGTCCAGGAAGTCCGAACAAGCAGACAACATTACCCCAATGAAGGCTGTTAACAATATATATTTCTTTTTCATGTCTTTTCCTCTCTAATTAAAATGTAAAATCAAGTCCAAATACAAAGTTCCGGTTCATCGGATACACTTTACCGTTACCATTTTCTTTAGCCGGAGAAGTCAGTCCCGGTGCAGATTCATTGCTACCGCCTGCCCAGGTATTCACCTGATTCAAGGTTTCAGGATCAAACTGCTTGGGCAACTTTGTTATCGTAAATAAGTTGTCACACGTGAAATATACTTTTAGATTTTCCAGCCCTATGTTACGAAGCATTCTCTTATTAAAAGTATAAGATACCATCAGATTCTTCATACGCATATAAGCCGCATTCACCAAATATCGGGAAGTATTATAAGCAGAGTTGGCCTGAAAATCCGGTTTATTGAACTCAGTAAGTCTAGGCAGATAACCATTCGGTTGATCAGCACTAAAATAATCAAGATGTTCTTTAAAGAAGTTCTTTCCTCCGAAAAGGTAAGTACTTCCAGCCAGCGGGAAATCTCTTTTGGCAACCCCCTGGAACAAGGTGGACACTTCAAATCCTTTATAACCCACATTCAAATTAATACCGAAAGAATATTTAGGAGTTGCATTACCAATAACCCGCAAGTCACCATGATCGCTTAATGTTCCTTTACCCGGATCTACTTTACCATCGCCATCTACATCAAGATATTTCAAATCACCGCGTTGCCACTGGCTATCCGGTTTGAAGAAACTAAGATCCACTGTTCTCAGATAATCATCAATTTCGCGGTTGCTCATAAATAAGTCATCAGCACGATATCCCCAGATTTCACCAATATCCATACCTTCATAATATCCTTTGTTTGATGGCAACCCAGTATGGTTATTAAAGATGAGTCCTTCCGGATTGTTATATTTGGTAACAACAGCTTTGTAATTGAATAGATTAAAACCTACACCATAGCTGAAACCACACTTCAACTGGTCATGCCAATTGACAGAAAGCTCCCAACCACGATTTCGTAAAGTTGCATTGTTTACTTTGGCACGATCAGCATTTGCAATACCCCCGATAGATGGAATAGCCTCTGCCGGTCCGATCATATCACGTGTGGTACGCTGATAGATATCCGCCGTGATAGAAAGACGGTTATCCAGCAACATCAAATCGAAACCTAAGTTGGCATTATCCACCTTTTCCCAAGTAATATAAGGACTGACCATTTTCGGAGTTTTGGCTATCGTACCTTGAGTAGGTGTAGAACTGATACCCGGAAGCAACCAGGCATTAGGGTCAGCCGCCACAAGTGGCATCACTCCGATATAGTCATAATATCCGGCTCCGTTCTGATTGCCCAGACGACCATAAGAGACACGTACTTTCAACTGAGAGAATGGTAATTCCAATTTTTGGAAGTAATCGGTACGTGCAATATCATAACCAGCAGAGAAAGAAGGGAAAAATCCCCAACGATGTCCCGGAGCAAAACGAGAAGAACCGTCATAGCGCCCACTAACCTCAAGGAAATACACATTCTGATAATTCCAATTCATACGGGCATAAGCACCCATTGTAGCCCAATGTGTACGATTATCACCGGCATAAAGAGTTCCATTAGCATTGGCAAATGAAAATATATCATCACTTAACATTCCATCTTTATAGGTATATCCATCAGAATTTTCCTGCACTTCCATCTGGAAACCTGCCATTGCCTTGAAAAAATGTTCTCCCCATTGATGCGTATAAGAAGAAGATACATTCGGAGAAAGATAATAATTGAAGGCATCCCCGCGGGTATATGAACCCCATGTAGAGTTTTTCCAGTGCATTCCCGGATATTGATATCCCTGCGTATTCCCAGTAACGGTGTACAATTGTTTATTGGGGTTTTCATAAATAGGAGTTCCCCGTTCGAAGCTGTTCTTCTCCACATCCAGACGGACTTTCATTTCACCGACAATATCCCATCCCTCCAATGGAGTAATAACAGCAGAAAAAGACATAGCATCCGAAATACGATTCTGATTGTAACGGGATTGCTTCATACGCAAGAATTCATTCCAATCCGGAAGATTATATTCCGAATCAACAGGAAGAACTGTCGGACGATTAGGAAAAGCATTACCTACTGTACCATAAAAAATAGTCTGATTAGCCAACGGACGCTTGATTATGTTCAGAGTCATATTATTATTGAAATTGAATTTCAACCATTCATTCGCTGTTATCTGAAATTTAGTATTTATATTATATTTACTCAAATTATCCTCTACCTGATCCAGCAAACCTTCCTGATAGGTATATCCCATACCAACGTAATAGTTGAATTTATCCGAACCTCCTGTTATATTCAGGTTATGAGAATGGCGGATAGCAGACTTCTTAAAATAATAATCAAACCAATCAGTATTGGCATATACCGCATCCTGAGAACCGGCCCATCCTGTTCCCTGCTGATTAGGTTCTACACCCGGAAATTCTGCTGAATAAGGATTAGCCATAAAACCTTTCATCTTCTCGATCAGCTGATCAGAAAAAAGACGCTTCACCCCCATGTTATCATTACGTTCATTTACATAATGAGCAAACTCCAGGGAGTTCATCATTTCAGGCATATTAATAGGAGAACTGAAGCCGACTGTTCCACGGTAAGTAATACGTGTCTTTTCCTTCTTACCGCTTTTCGTTGTCACCAATACCACACCATAAGCTGCACGAGCACCGTAAACAGCAGACGCAGAAGCATCCTTCAGTACACTGATACTGGCAATATCGGCAGGATTCACATTCTGCATACTCTGTTCTACACCGTCCACCAGTACATAAGGTTCACCACCATTAATAGAACCGATACCACGAATATTAAATTTAATCTCTGCTCCCGTTTCACCACCGACACCACTCGCCGTAGCATCAGAAGCGAAATTCAAACCTGCCACATTACCTTGTAGCGCACTGGTCAAATCGGTTACAGGACGGTTAACAATAGCTTTCTCATTGACAGTAGCTACAGCAGCCGTAATGGTATTACGTTTTTGCTTATCCATACCTACTACAACGACTTCATCAAGTACTTTTGAATCTTCTTTCAGCACAAAACGATTACCTTCCAGTTTTGTCACCTTTACTTCGAGCGGAGAAAAACCGACATAAGAGATAGTCAATGTGTTTCCAACTTTTCCTTTTATAGAGAAATTCCCGTCAATGTCGGTTATAGCACCTTCTTGCGTTCCTTTCAACATGACCGTGGCTCCGATAACTGTGTCGCCTTTATCATCCACCACTTGTCCTTTAATCATTTGTTGCTGCGCAAACGCTCCTGAAGGAAATAAAAGGAGGAGCATCAGAAGAACAACAAAGTAGCTTTGTTTTTTCATAAGCTTCTTTTTTTTCATAATACTACAATTTAATAATTAAAGATACTAATTTATTAGCTAACAAAAATAAATCCCAATACAATTAAGATTCGAAAGTTCTCACCAACTCATTTAAATAGGTAGGACTTTCGGCAACAAAAATAGGCACAAGCCCGAAAAGCGATGTTCTAAATTCACTATTTCGCCTCCAATTTTGTCTAAAATAGTCCATTTCACCGCATTTTTCATGGTGACAGACATTATCAGACAACTTTTGAGACAAAAGAAGAAAGGCGGTAATATTCATTTCCGAATATCTCCGCCTTTCTTCTTTGTAAATTATATACCTAAATATATTGGCTATCGTTTTGAATTAAATTTTCTTTACTTCATCAACTGTCAATCCGGAAGATTTAACGATCACCTCTACAGGGATTCCTGCCTTTTTCAAATTACGGGCAATCTGGATCCGGGCCTCTCTTTCTCCTTCTGCACGACCTTCGGCACGTTCTGTGAAAATGTTATCTCTCAAAATCACAATATTATCCAAATGCCGGTAATACGCATTCAATTCTTCCTTCGTCATCCGGTCAAGTTTCAGCCTTTGGCGGGCTTCATTCAGTCCAGGAGCTGTAGCAGTATCCGGAATATCTCCTGTATTCAAATAATAAATCCATTCTTCAAGAGGACTTTTGGCTACCTGGTTAAAATCATTCACCTTCAATATATAGTACTCCGGATATAACTGGCTTACGCTATCCACTTTGAAGGTCTGTTTTTGAAAAGGAGTCAGTTCCAGAATATCCCCTTGATGGATGCCACGAAACTCCGTTTTACCATGATAAACAAGATCCTTGCCGCAGCCTAAAGAGAAATATACGATATTGACACTGTATACTTTACGGACTTGGTCATACCCTTCTCCACGATTGATATATTCGGTTACTAACTTAGAAGCTCCGAAAAGCATACGTTGAAAATAGGCGTATTCATTATTATTCTGAACTTCAATCAAAATCAGTTCACCTTTAGAATTCTCAGCAAGCATATCCACACGGTTATACTTATCGAACTCATCTTCCTGATTACTTTCACTTTCCAATAACTTCTGAATCAAGATTGTTTCACCCAGAAGAGTAGTCAAAAGGCCTTCGAGTACGGCGAAATTGGCTTTATTACGCAAAAGGCGTTTCATCGCCCAATCGAAACGAATATAATTACTTGGCATAGGTTCGTCTCCTTTCTCTGTTTCTATTTTCATAATAACAAAGGTACACGAAATATGTTAGATTCCAAAGCAATATGTTTATATTCACAAGCGTTTCTTTTCTATCATCCTAATCTTTTCACAAACTCTTCCGCCCGTGCCAACGTCTCCGGCTTGCCGATATCAATCAGTTCCAGCTTTTCCGTAAGATAACCGCAATAATCCGTTTGCCCGCAGGTAGCCAGATAAAAGTCCATAATAGAGAACTTGCCTTCCCAGCACGGCACTTCCATCAACTGGAAGACAGCAGGCGAAAAAACATGGATACCGCTAAAGGCATACTCTCTATACAGCGACTCATCATATAGGAAACCTTCGGGCCTCACCTGTCCCGTATCTTTGTTGATCCATCCGCACAATCTTTGTTCCGCATCAAAAAGCAGATAACGGGAAGTTTTACGCCGGCTGGCGAGCAAGGTGGCTACACTTCCGTTCCGCAAATGAAAGTCATACAGTTCTTTCAGATTCATATCCGAAAGAATATCCACATTATGCACAAGGAAGGGTTCATCGGAATTTTCAAAGAATCGACGGGCTTTTCTGATTCCTCCCCCCGTATCGAGCAGCAGGTCCCGTTCGTCGGAAATATGCAACGTCAGTCCGAAATCATTGTTAGCTTTCAGAAAATCAATAATCTGCTCACCGAAATGATGGATATTAATCACTATTTCGGTAAAACCGGAAGCTTTCAGTTTCAAAATCACATGCTCCAGCATCGGACGTCCGGCCACGGGAACAAGGGCTTTGGGCATCGTATCGGTCAGTGGTTTCAGCCGGCTGCCCAACCCGGCTGCAAATATCATTGCTTTCATTACACAGTTGCCTCAAAAGTACGCTCTATATTCTGTTCGCGGTGCACCAGCTCCACTTTCACGCCAAATTTGCGGTTCAGGTGCTCTGCCAGATGCTGCGCCGAATAAACCGAACGATGTTGCCCTCCGGTACAGCCGAAGCAAACGGACAAATTACTGAAGCCACGTTCCATATATCGCTTCACCGAAGCATCTACCAACGCATAGACAGAGTCGAGGAAACGGAGAATTTCACCATCTTCTTCGAGAAAACTGATCACCGGTTCGTCCAGTCCCGTGAAAGGTTTGTAGCGTTCGTACTTACCGGGATTGTTCACGGCACGGCAGTCAAAGACATAACCGCCGCCATTACCGGTAGGATCATCGGGAATCCCTTTCTTATAAGCAAAACTCATCACTTTGACGGTAAGCTGCCGTTTCTTGAGATCGTCGGTGAATTGCTTGAGTTCGGTAAGTTCGCGTAACACATTGCAAAGATACGGGTATTCAGGGTACGCCTCTTTGAGCAAGTCACGCAGGTTCTGGATAGCAAAAGGAACACTCTGGATAAAATGAGGTTTCTTCTCAAAATACCCCCTGAAACCGTAAGCTCCGAGCACTTGCAACGTGCGGAAAAGAACAAAATGACGAAGCTGACTATAGAAATAGGGCTCGTCGATAGGCTGATATTTGCGCAGGGCATCGATATACTCCTTCAGCAATTCCTGACGGAGACTATCGGGATACTTCGCCTTTGCCTGCCACAGGAAAGAAGCGACATCATAATAGAACGGCCCTTTTCGTCCGCCCTGAAAGTCGATAAACCACGGCTCACCGTCTTTGATCATCACATTGCGGCTCTGAAAATCGCGGTACATAAAAGTAGCGGAAGAACTGCGCAGCAGCACATCACTCATCTTCTGAAAGTCGTCCTCCAGTTTATCTTCCTGAAATTCCATGCCGGTAGCCTTAAGGAAACAATATTTGAAGTAATTCAAATCCCAAAGGATAGAACGCTGATTGAACTCCGGCTGCGGATAGCAACGGGAAAAGTCGAAGCCGTCGGCTCCGGCAAACTGTATGGCAGGAAGCAAACGGACCGTCTTGCGGAGCAACTCTTTTTCCTCTTCGGAAAATACGCTGGTAGCACGTCCTTTCTCGATTGCATGAAACAAAAGGGTATCTCCCAAATCCTCCTGAAGATAGTAACTCTTATTTTCGGAAACGATATGAACTTCGGGTACAGGCAGGCCGGACTTGCGGAAATGGGCTGCCATATAAAGGAAAGCATCATTCTCCTCGACAGACGTGCCACATACGCCGATCAGGGTTTTCGCACCTGTCAGCCGGAAGTAGCGGCGGTTGGAACCGGAAGATGGTAATTCTGTTATATTCTCTGCGGGAACTCCCGTATATTCCTGATATAGTTTCTGTAGTTCTTCGGTAATCATAGTCGTACATTTTCGAGCAAAGATAAAGATTATAGATAAATTAATATCATCTTTGCTCAAAACTCTATATCATTTTATTCAATATTCATCCGAATGTATTATCTTTGCTTCTGTTTACTCGACCTAATTCAATGAAAGCAAGACTCTATATCGTCCTATGCATCGCATTTATCACACAAATGGCCGGTGTCCTTCCTTTACAGGCGGGGCATTACTATTACAAGCAGATTTCTCTGAAAGAAGGACTACCTTCCACCGTCCGGTGTATCCTTACGGATGAACAGGGATTCGTGTGGATAGGCACCCGCTCCGGTCTGGGACGGTTTGACGGCCACGAACTGAAGAAATACATCCATCACGCAGACGATCCGCATTCGCTGCCTCACGACCTCGTCCTTCAGATTGCAGAAGACGAACAATACAATATCTGGATCTTGACTGATAAAGGGGTGGCACGCTACCAACGGCAAAGTGACGACTTCTACCTGCCAACCGACGAAAAAGGAAAGAACATCACCGCATATTCCACCTGCCCTACCCCAGAGGGGTTATTATTCGGAGCCAAAAACAAAATTTACTTTTACAGCTACCGGGACGGTTCTTTCCGCCTGCTGCAGGAATTCGACCAGACACCGGATTTCAGAAACTTCAATATCACGATACTCAGCCTTTGGGATGAAGAAACTGTACTCTGTTGCAGCCGCTGGCAAGGGCTGCTCCTGCTCAACCTGAAAACCGGAGCATACAGCCGCCCGCCTTTCGACTGCGGAAAGGAGATTATGAGCATGATCATCGACTCGAAGAACCGGATATGGATTGCCCCCTACAATAACGGGCTCTACTGTTTCGACCGGAACGGAAAACAACTGGCATCATACACCACCCGCAACTCCTCGCTGAGCAACAATGTCATACTCAGCCTTGCCGAACGGGAGAACAAACTATGGATCGGAACGGACGGAGGCGGTATCAACATCCTCGAACCGGAAACCGGACAGCTTTCCCTGCTGGAACACATCCCCGGCAGAGACAACTATTCGCTCCCCGCCAACTCCATCCTCAGCCTCTACAACGACCGTAACAACAATATATGGGCAGGAAGTATCCGGAACGGACTGATCAGCATCCGCGAAGTGTCAATGGTGACCTACACGGACGTAGTGCCCGGCAACGACCGTGGACTGAGCAACAACACCATCCTCAGCCTCTATCAGCAGTCCGACGATAAAATATGGATCGGAACAGACGGAGGCGGAGTCAACCTTTTCAATCCTCTCACGGAGAAGTTCACCCATTATCTCTCTACGTGGGAAGACAAAGTGGCATCTATCTGTCAGTTCACTCCCGACAAACTACTGATCTCGCTCTTCTCACAGGGAGTGTTCGTCTTCAATCCGTCTACCGGAGAGAAACAACCGTTCACAATCATTGACGACGAAACGACCACCCGCCTCTGCAATCGGGGAAAAGCGGTCAACCTGTATCAAAACAGCCCCGACAACGTGCTGCTGCTCGGCGACCACGTCTATCAATACGACCTGAACAAACGCACTTTCCGGATTGCCACCGAACAGGAGGGACAGGACATCATCGGCGCTCTTCTGCCCATCACCAATCACGAAAACTATACCTATCTCAACGATACGAAACGTATCTACCAACTGGACAAACGGAACAACCGCCTGACGTCTCTGTTCCGTTGCTTCAACGATACGGTCATCAATTCCGTTGCGCGTGACGAATACGGAGACTTCTGGATAGGGAGCAACTACGGACTGATCCACTATAATCCCGCTACCAAAGTACGTACTCCCTTTACCACCACGCTATTCACGGAAGTAACGCTCATCGTGTGCGACCAGCAGGGAAAAGTATGGTTCGGAACGAATGACATGCTTTTCGCATGGCTCATCAAAGAAAAGAAATTCGTACTGTTCGGCGAATCGGATGGTGCCATTCAAAACGAATATCTTTCCAAACCCCGTCTGCTGAGCAGCCACGGAGATGTCTACATGGGCGGCGTCAAAGGACTGCTGCATATCAACAGCAATCTGCCGCCGGCTACTTCCGAGCTGCCCAAACTGCAATTATCGGATGTCATCGTCAACGGAGAATCCGTCAACAATGAACTGTGCGGTGACCCGACCGGAATTTCCGTTCCCTGGAACAGTAATATAAGTATCCGTATCATGTCCAAAGAAGAGGATATCTTCCGGCAGAAAGTGTATCGGTATCAGATAGAAGGGCTGAACGACCAGCAGATCGAATCGTACAACCCGGAACTGGTCATCCGCTCGCTTCCGCCCGGTGATTATCAGATTATGGCTTCCTGCACAGCAAAGGACGGCAGCTGGATTCCCAGTCAGCAGATACTGGAACTGACCGTACTCCCTCCCTGGTACCGCACATGGTGGTTCACGCTGGGCTGTGCCTTGTTAGTAACCGGAATGATTGTCGAAACTTTCCGGAGAACACTGAAACGAAAAGAAGATAAGTTGAAATGGGCCATGAAGGAGCACGAGCAACAGGTGTACGAAGAAAAAGTACGTTTCCTGATCAATATCAGCCACGAACTGCGTACTCCACTGACACTGATCCACGCTCCGCTCAGCCGCATATTGAAGTCCTTATCCCCGGCAGATACCCAATACCTGCCGCTGAAAGCGATTTACCGGCAGTCTCAGCGAATGAAGAATCTGATCAACATGGTGCTCGATGTGCGCAAGATGGAAGTGGGAGAAAGCAAACTGCTCATACAGCCTCACCCGCTCAACGAATGGATCGAACATGTATCGCAAGATTTCGTCAGCGAAGGGGAAGCAAAGAATATACAGATTCATTACCGGCTCGATCCACGCATCAAAATAGTGAGTTTCGATAAGGACAAATGTGAAATCATTCTGAGTAATCTGCTGATCAATGCACTGAAACACAGCCCGCAAGACACGGAAATCACCATCACTTCGGAACTGCTTCCCGAAGAAAAAAGAGTACGCATCTCCATTACCGACCAAGGTTGCGGATTGCAGCAGGTAGACACACAGAAGCTCTTCACCCGTTTTTATCAGGGCATGGGCGAACAGAGCGGAACGGGCATCGGCTTGTCTTACTCCAAGATTCTAGTGGAACTGCACGGCGGCTCCATCGGCGCACGAGACAATTCGGAATCGGGAGCTACCTTCTTCTTCGAACTACCGCTGAAACTGGAATCGGAAGAGATCATCTGCCAGCCCAAAGCGTATCTGAATGAATTGATGAGCGACGACAGCGGCAAGCAGTCACAAGAGGAAGACAACTTCGCCACCGCTCCCTACAGCATTCTGGTGGTAGACGACAATCCCGACCTGACGGACTTCTTAAAGAAAGCACTGGGAGAATACTTCAAACGTATATTGACTGCCTCTGATGGCGTAGAGGCACTTCAGCTTATCAAAAGCCATACTCCCGACATCATCGTAAGTGACGTCATGATGCCCCGCATGAACGGATACGAGCTTTGCAAAAACATAAAGGAAGACATTGCGATCAGTCACATCCCCGTTATTCTGCTGACGGCAAGAGACGACAAACAAAGTCAGATGAGCGGCTACAAAAACGGTGCGGACGCCTATCTGACCAAACCGTTCGAAGTGGAAATGCTGATGGAACTGATCCGTAACCGACTAAAAAACCGTGAACATACCAAGAAGAGATATCTGAACGCAGGACTGATCCCCGCTCCGGAAGAAAGCACCTTCAGCCAGGCAGATGAAACGTTCCTGCTCAAACTAAACAAGATCATTCAAGAGAATCTGGACAGTAGCCGATTGGATATTCCTTTTATATGCAAAGAAATCGGCATGAGCCGGGCCTCTCTTTACAACAAGCTGAAGGCACTGACGGACATGGGAGCCAATGACTATATCAATAAGTTCCGGATGGAGCAGGCAATTCTACTGATCACCGGCACGGAAATGTCATTTACGGAAATTGCGGAGAAAGTGGGATTCACTACTTCCCGTTATTTCAGCACGACTTTCAAGCAGTACACGGGCGAAACACCGACTCAATATAAAGAGAAACATAAGAGAGAGACATCAAAAACAATTAATCAATAAAACCCCTAATATACAAATTTCTTAACACATTATTTTTATGAACTACAAATTATTTTCTTTAGTAAGCGGTACGCTTATTCTTTCCAGTCTGTCTGCCAGCGGACAGAAAAACAACACAAAGCCGAATATCCTCTTCATCCTCTGCGATGACATGGGATATGGCGATCTGGGATGCTACGGTCAGCCATTCATCCGCACCCCCCATCTGGATGCGATGGCAAGCGAGGGTATGCGCTTCACACAGGCATACGCAGGAAGTCCCGTCAGTGCTCCTTCCCGAGCTTCATTTATGACAGGGCAGCATACAGGACATTGCGAAGTACGGGGCAACAAGGAATATTGGACGAACGCCCCCACAGTAATGTATGGCAACAACAAGGAGTATGCAGTAGTCGGTCAGCATCCTTATGACCCCGATCACGTTATCCTGCCCGAGATAATGAAAGAGAACGGATATACCACCGGTATGTTCGGCAAATGGGCGGGAGGTTATGAAGGTTCCTGCTCCACTCCGGACAAACGCGGGATAGACGAATATTTCGGCTACATCTGTCAGTTCCAGGCCCACCTTTACTATCCTAATTTCCTCAATCGCTACAGCAAGGCATTAGGCGACACAGGCGTAGTACGTGTCATCATGGACGAGAACATCAAGTATCCGATGTATGGTGCCGATTATCAAAAACGCCCGCAATATTCGGCGGATATGATTCACCAGAAAGCAATGGAATGGCTGGATGAGCAGGACGGCAAACAACCGTTCTTCGGAGTGCTGACTTATACCCTGCCCCATGCGGAACTGGTTCAGCCGGAAGACTCTATCTTAAATGAATATAAAGAGAAATTCAATCCTGACAAGAGCTACAAAGGCAGCGAAGGATCGCGATACAACGCGATCACGCATGTACACGCACAATTTGCAGGAATGATTACGCGACTGGACTACTACGTCGGAGAAGTACTGAAAAAGCTGAAAGAGAAAGGACTGGACGAGAATACACTGGTCATTTTCTCCAGCGACAACGGCCCTCACGAAGAAGGCGGAGCTGATCCTACATTCTTCGGCAGAGACGGTAAACTGCGTGGCTTGAAACGCCAATGCTATGAAGGAGGTATCCGTATCCCATTTATCGCCCGCTGGCCGGGACGTGTACCTGCAGGTACAGTGAACGACCACATCTGCGCTTTCTACGACCTGATGCCTACTTTCTGCGAGATCATCGGCGAAAAGAATTACGTAAAGAAATATGCGAACAAAGACAAAGAAGTAGATTACTTCGACGGCATTTCCTTCGCCCCGACATTACTGGGAAAGAAAAAGCAGAAGGAACATGACTTCCTTTACTGGGAATTTAATGAAACAAATCAGATTGGCGTACGCATGGGAGACTGGAAGATGGTAGTAAAGAAAGGGATACCTTTCCTTTATAATCTGGCAACGGACATTCATGAAGACAACAATGTGGCCGACCAGCATCCGGAGATTGTAGAAAAGATGAAGGCAGTAATCTTTGCACAGCACACGCCTAACCCAAACTTCTCCGTTACACTACCGGAGAAGAAATAAGGTAACAAAAGTTTATCATTTAGGCACAGATTTCGCGGATTACACGGTTTTCAGAGTTGAGTAATTAAAAACCGTGTAGTTCCGCGAAATCCGTGCCTGACTGTTATCAATAGCCGAATAATCCGCTATTGATCCGAGAATTTCCGTGCGGATTCTTTTTCTTCCTCCTGTCTCTTCCTATACCGGATATACCGCAGTGACCACTCATGCATTTTCTTCAGAAACTCCTCTTCTGTGAGCGTATCATAGTAATAATTAAATATACGCTCGTAATAGTTCAAACACTTATCATCCCTTTTTTTAGCATTTCGTAAGTTCCCTTACTCATGCCTATAGCTTGACACATGGCTGAAATACCCACTTTCTCACATTTAAGTACCTCTTCGATAAAAAGGCCGAATGCAAAATGATGATACTCTTTTTTCATTTTTTCTTGTTTTAAACGTTAATAATAATTTAGTTGTTATAAAAATATTCACATTAGTTCGGATATGTCCGAACTGCCGTTATATCATTTTGTCCTAATTTTGCGCTGCGTTTCAAAAACAGAACCGCATTATTAAAAGAATTAACGATAAATGTTATGACAAACAATTTCAGAATGTCTTATTTCATGCCCCCGATTGCTCCCATCAGGAACGAACAAGGACAAACCGTTACACCCGCCACACTCACTCCCTTCTGCGAAGTTTCGGTCGAACAGGTATATCAGATGATCACCTGCAACGAAAACCTCAAAGCACTGACCGAACAAGTGCGAAGTGCCGGAGACCTGCGAATGGCAAAAGCCTCTTTACTCCCCTACGTAACCCCATGCGGCATATTCATACGCCGGAGTAGTAAATTCTTCGCATCGCCTTCCGGGCTCGTAGTGGTAGATATAGATAACCTCGACTCCTATCATAAAGCCGTGGAAATGCGTCGTACACTGTTCGACGACCCTTTCCTCTGTCCCATACTTACATTCATCAGTCCCAGCGGCCGGGGCGTGAAAGCATTCGTACCTTATAGCAAACTTTACGCAGACGATCAGACACGGAACGTAAAAGAAAGTATAAACTGGGCAATGCAATACATAGAAATAACCTACGGAGCAGAAATGAACGACTCCACAGAAACTCCGCCAAAAGCCGTAGACACCTCCGGCAAAGACATCGTAAGAGCCTGTTTCCTCAGCCACGACCCACAAGCACTATTCAGAGAGTATTGAACAGTCAATCTTGAATAACCAACAGTGAACTATCTATTATCAATTATCCATTAAGAAAATGACCAATATTGAATCTTTACGCCTCATCACTGAGGCAGTCGAAACGGCAGGTGCCGACATTGCACCCTCTTACGCCGAGTACGTACAATTAGCATTCGCCATCGCAACAGACTGTGGCGAAGCAGGACGCGAGTTTTTTCACCGCCTGTGCCGGATATCCGCCAAATATCAGCGTGAGCATGCCGAACGAATGTTCTCCAACGCCCTTATAAAGCAGCATGGAGAAATACATCTGGGAACGGCTTTTCATCTCGCAGAATCAACAGGAGTGAAAATCTGCCGGGAGGAAGTTATGAACAGCCGAAAAAATGCAGAAAATGCACTAAATGCACCCTACAATTTTCCCACACACAGGCGCGCGTATAATAAGGTGGAAGAGGAAGAAAACGACAACGACGAAAACACCAATGCTCCAGAAGAACTCTCGACAGACAGTGATCCTCTACAACCCCTGCCTACTTTCCCCGAAGCAGACTGGCCTAAAATCCTAATGCTCATTATGAGCTATGCCACTTCTCCCACACAACGGGACATACTCTTGCTCGGAGCACTGACCGCACTAGGAGCTACGATGGAACGCTATGTGAGATGTTCCTATTCCGGAAAATACCAGTCTCCTTGTCTGCAAACCTTCTTTGTAGCCCCTCCTGCTTCGGGAAAAAGCGGACTTTCACTTATCCGCCTGCTCGTGGAACCTATTCATGACAAAATTCGCCAACAAGTGGACGAAGAAATGAAAGCCTACCGGAAAGAAAAGAAAAACTATGAGTTGCTGGGCAAAGAGCGTGTCAATACAGAAGCACCTCAGATGCCTCCCAACAAAATGTTTCTTATCTCGGGCAACAACAGCGGCACCGGCATTCTGCAAAATATCATGGACGCCAACGGAACAGGACTCATCTGCGAAACCGAAGCGGACACCATCGCCTCCGCCATCAGTTCCGAATACGGCCATTGGAGCGACACGCTCCGCAAAGCCTTCGACCATGACAGACTGTCCTACAACCGACGTACCGATCAGGAATACCGGGAAGTGAAGAGAATCTTTCTTGCCGTCCTGCTTTCGGGGACACCCGCACAGGTGAGAGCCCTCATCCCGTCGGCGGAGAACGGACTTTTCTCCCGCCAACTGTTCTACTACATGCATGGCATCTATACATGGGCTGACCAATTTGCGTGCGGAGAGATAGATCTGGACGAAATCTTCAGGTCCATAGGCAGGGATTGGCAACTAAAGCTGGATATACTGAAAGAACACGGTATCCATACGCTTCGCCTCACCGACGAGCAGAAAAAGGAATTCAACGCTCTCTTCTCCGATTTGTTTTTCCGTTCGGACATTGCCAACGGCAACGAGATGAGAAGTTTCATAGCCCGTCTGGCTGTCAATATCTGCCGCATCATGTCAACGATAGCCATGTTACGGGTGTTGGAAATCCCCCAACCCTATCAGCTTAAGAGTTCTGACAGATACGCTCCTGTTCCGGACAAGGAAATTCCCACAGATAACGTCAAGGACGGCATTATTACCCGTTGGGATATAACTATCACTCCTGAAGACTTTAAAGCTGTTCTTGGGCTTGTAAAGCCTCTCTATCGGCATGCCACGCATATATTATCTTTCCTGCCATCTTCGGAAATCCCCCACAGGGCCAATGCCGACCGTGACGCCTTCTTCGATGCGCTGGGTGACGAGTTCACCCGTACACAGTTGACGGAACAGGCTACAGCTATGGGAATCAAACCAAACACCGCACTCTCCTGGCTGAGACGTCTCGTAAAAAAGGGCCTCTTTGTCATGAAAGAAAAGGGGACTTACGTACGCGCACGTGTGTGCGTGTGTTAGGGATGCCCCGTAAAAGTGCATTTTTGCATCGGTTGATAACTTTACGTCATAGGGAAATAACGTTTTGTAGAAGCTAAAGCACCGCTTTAGATACCGTAAAGCTATGCTTTAGAAGTCGTAAAGCATAGCTTTAGCTAGGGTTCTCCCAGCGCATCCACGATCGCCCTCACCTCCAACGGAGTGTAAGAACGGTGCTGCGGCTGATAACCTAAATCGGACAGGCGTTCCTGAAGACCAGGACAGCGGACAATCCATTTATTCATTTTGCGGTAAGCAGCAATGCCGGTAAGTTCGGGAGAATAAAGCTGTGCCAGTTCCATGCGACCATAAGCACGTATTTTGAATTCTATCATGACAAATAAGTTTCTGTTTTACAGTCACAAAAGTAACAAAATATATTCACATTACCTACATTTTATCAGGGAATAACAGACTATAACCGACAACAATTGCACATTACCGACTGTCACTATACACAACCGATTTTCCCGAGTCACAGCATACTATCTTTGTATCACCGAAAGGGAGAAATCCTCACGAAAGTATGTTTAACTCTTTAAAATTATTATTTTATGATTCGTTACAAAATTTATCAGAACCAACAGAAAAAAGGCTTGAATGCCGGCAAATGGTTCGCCCGGGCGGTAAGCGACGAGACATTCGACCTTGCCAAACTTGCCGAACACATGTCGAAACACAATTCACCGTATTCCAGTGGGGTGATCAAAGGCGTGCTCACTGATATGGTGGACTGCATCAAGGAGCTGCTGCTCGACGGCAAAAGTGTGAAAATTGATGATCTAGCCATCTTCGGAGTAGGAATCCGCAGCAAGGCTGCCCAAACGCTGGAAGAGTTCTCGCTGGAGAAGAACATCACAGGTATGCGGCTCAAAGCACGTGCCACTGGAAACTTATCAACGACCAATCTGAAGCTCGACAGCCAATTGAAGCAGCAGGCGGAGTATCAGAAACCGACAACGCCCGGAGGAGGTTCCGGGTCAGGCAACACTCCCGATCCGAAACCTAATCCGGACGAAGGAGACGAAGAAGCACCGGACCCGACTGTTTAAGTCATAACCTGAACCCCGCAAAGTCTTTAGCTTATCACGGCTAAAGACTCATTAAAAATCAATATTTTTTTCATTTAAAATCAAAACCTATGAGTAATTCATCATCACGATCCGTATGGAGTTTCATTATCAAAGTAATCATCACTGTCGCTACTGCTGTAGGTGGTTTGATAGGAGTACAAAGCTGTATGTAAACTTATGCGGACCATCACACTGATTATCATTCATTGCAGTGCCACGCCAGAGGGAAAATCCCTCTCGGCGGAGGCTTGCCGACAGGATCATATCCGACATCGGGGATTCCGTGATATCGGTTACCATTTCTACATCACACGTGATGGGGAAATACATCCGGGACGACCGTTAGAGAAAGTCGGAGCACATTGCCGGAATCATAACGCACATTCCATAGGAATCTGTTACGAAGGAGGACTGAATGCAGAAGGACAAGCGAAAGACACACGTACGCTAGAGCAACGGGGATCGTTGTTAGCCTTAATTCGTGAGTTACGAAAGAGGTTTCCAAAAGCGTTGATTGTAGGACATCATGATTTGAATCCTCATAAGGAATGCCCCTGTTACCCTTGTGTAGAAGAGTACAGGGAATTATTGTAGGTTAGTAAAATCTATCACAACTATCAAGCTCTGCAATGATTTGTCCCGACTAGAAAACTGCCGGGACAAATCTTTTATTATTATATCATCTCACCTTTTGTATTCTACATTTTTATACTTTTTCAATCCTCCAATCTCCCAATGTACAACTCTCACTATCAAAGTTGACCGCTACCTTCACTATTGGCAATCCACACAAAACGTGATTCCCCGAAACGACGCGGACGATTCAAAATCCTCCATATCAATTATCTTTTTCACAAAACAACGAAAAAATATCAGATTTACACTAGACAGTTATCTTTTTCCTTCTCACATTACTCCACCACAGGTTTAGCCCTATCCATACGACAATATCTCCTATCAACATCAATGTATTATCAACATAAGGCATCAGTAAAATATTTATTCCACTAAAAACGCAAGAAACTAAAAGTATCAAAAGCATAGCCTGACGGACTGTAAAACCCATTGCCAAAAATTGATGATGAATATGGTTTTTGTCCGGTTCAAATGGGCTTTTACCATTATAAATACGAACTATAACAACACGAACCACATCAAATGCAGGGACAATAAGAGTACTAAAGGCTATAACAAAAGCCCCTTGTGTAACAGGAATAGATTCTGTATTCTGACTATATTTTATTGCTAAAAAGCTCAGTATATATCCTAAAGTCAAGCTCCCGGTATCCCCCATAAAGATCTTTCGGGCATGTTCCGCACTGCCGAAAACATTGTAATAAAAGAAGGGTACGAGCACTCCAAAGGTACTAAAAGCAAGCATACTATAGATCCACAATCCTTTTTCTATAAATAGAAATCCGAAGACTAATAATGCGACACTACTTAACCCTGAGGCAAGACCATCAATCCCATCAATTAAATTTATTGCATTTGTTATGAAGACAATAGTCAATATAGTCAAAGGAACTCCAATGTATGGAGAAATCAAGTCAATGCCAAACAAACCATATAAATCATTAATCCAAAGTCCCACTGCAGGGAATAAGCTAGCACAAAGAATTTGAACAATAAATTTCTGACGATAGCGCACACCTACCAAATCATCTGCAATACCAGTTAAATATAAAAGCACCATGCCACATATTAATACCAAGAATTCCGGCAAAATATAGGACGCCAGCAAAGTAGAGATTTCATATCCTGTCAAAGTTCGAATCACAAGGACTGCACAACAGGAAAGCAAGATCGTCGGAAAAAAAGAGACCCCGCCAAGACGTGGTATTGCTCGTTTATGCACTTTCCTTTCATCCGGCATATCAAACAGTTTTTTGCGAAATGATATTAGTAAGATCCGAGGAATGATAAGACGAGCAATATACGCAGAAATAGCAAAGGCTATTAGGATAAATACAATATTCATAATTATTTGAATCCAAATATTAAAGTTCGATTTTAAGCCAAAACATAAATGCACACATTTGATATAATATCTAAAATCAATATGATTAAATACTTGATACACTCCAATTCATCCACAAATTAGAATTGTATCTCCAACTATCTTTAAGCGCCTCCGATAATACTTTATTCGAGAAAACCATCAAGATAGAATCTGGTTCATCCGCCTTTATTCCATTAGCGTACCCCTCAGGAATTAGCAAAATCTTACTATCACTAGCAGATAAATGAAAAACTTCCGGTACTAAATCAATAGCAGGAGACTCCCAATTATCAATCTTCACAAAAGCTGTAGTAAATGAACCTTTAATTGCATAAAACCATTTTTTCTCATACTGATGTGCATGCCAAGCTCTAATGATAGATGTATCATTTTGATGAATGATATAGAAGCGTTCTATTTCACTCATATCCAAACTATTCACATGGAATATTTCTCCTCTATAATCTACCGAGATGCCTCCCTGAATTTCTTTTATCTCAGACATATTCTAAGACCTCCAAAATATTAAGTTTATTTTTTCAATAATCATTTCCCTATTAAATACAGAATCTAATAATCGTAGTGCATTTTCAGAAATACGTTGCATTTGCTCATCAGATAAGCTTAAAAAGTTCTCAAACCCCAAAGCAATCTCGTCTATATCTGAAGGGTGAGCAATAATTCCAAGACCATAATCCTCAACCAGTTGTTTTACCTCACCCTTGAATATTGCATAAATTGGTTTATGAGTAGTTAGATACGCTTGAAATTTAGATGGAATCATAATCTCATAAAGAGGCGTGTCCTTTAGTGACATAACCAATACATCACTCGCTTCATAATAATTCGGCATTTCCGCAAGAGGTTTACGCCCCATAAAATTTACATTGCAGATATTCTCTCTACTGACCAATTCTTTTAATTCTGCCAAATAAGAACCATCACCAATAATATTTAAATAAGCTTCAGAATAGCCCTTCTTAGCAAACTTGGAAAACCCCAGTACGATATTATCCAAGTTTTGTACCTTCCCAATATTTCCGGCAAAAGTGAAATTAAATTTTCCCGGCAAACGTTGTTTTTGAACGGGAGAATATTTCATCAATGACCAATTGGGAATAAAGGTAATATCCTTTTCAGGAACATATCGGCGAAGACGATCAATAAACCCTTCGCACGAAACTAAAATATTGTCACAGTTTTTATATATCCATTTCACAAAATGCTCTAAACAGAAACTCAGGAAACGAGTCTTCTTAAATCCATAAGCATAAACGGTTTCAGGCCACAGATCCTGAGTCCAAATAGTGACCTGAGCTTTATAGAGTTTCTTTAATATAATCCCTGCAGTCGCTAATGTTAATGGTCCTGTTTGATAAATAAAGACTCTGTCAAATTGCCGTCCTATAAATAATACAATCCAAAAGCTCCAAAAGACAAAGGAAAAGTAATTTAAGATTTTTATCAGAGTACTCTTCTCATATCCCTGCACGACAGGAAAACGGTACACTTTGATCGTATTATAATAAGTAGTCTGATATATACGGTTCTTATATCCCTCATACACTTTACCAAATGGATAAGAAGGAGCTCTCGTCAAAACTGCAAACTCATACTTATCTTTTTCCCATTCTTGCACTAAATCATTGATCAAGAAATCTTCTGGATAGAAGGCTTCACCGATGATTAATGCTTTCTTTTTCTTTGTCATGAAATGCCCGGATATTGATAATACAAATGACTATGGCTTTTCATCCATTCATACTGTTCTAATAACATCTCTTTGTATTCAGGAACCTCATAAAGAAACTTTTCCGACTTTGCTATTGACTTATCTACACCATTGCCATCAAAAGGAAGTATTTCAATATCATTGCGAAGCCAAATTTTCTTGAACAAGTTTAATAAATCATATTTAGTGATCCCTTTACCATTGCTCAACTGTATAAGCCCGGTCTTTTGTTGCACAATGGCGGCATCCATAGCTTTAGCCAATTCAAGAGTAGTAACTCCACCCCAAATTGCGGTTGTAAAGCCATTCACTTTTCCTTTTTGATGCATAAACCAATGGAATAGACCTTCACCATTAAGTTTTAGTTCCGGACCGATAATTGATGTGCGGATAGTCAAATCTTTATCATTTATAATCTCGCCCAAAGCCTTACTACGTCCATAAATGTCATCGGCATCCCGGAAATCACTTTCATTATAATTCCCTTTTTTACCGGAAAATACGCAATCTGTACTAACATGTATCAACTTGGCTCCCACTTCATCTGCAAGTTTCTTCAACAAATGTGGAAAATAAGCATTGATAAAAATAGCATTATCCGGATGATCTTTAGATCCCTTTATCAACACTCCAATACAATTTATTATCAAATCGGAACGTGTCTCCCGAACAAGATTGGCTACAGCATCTTTATCGGTTACATCTACCACAATACTATCGTCTGTCAGTTTCGTACGATACACAGCATTCACAACTTCATATCGCCCTGTATTCTGAAGATAATAATAAACAATGTGTCCAGCCATGCCTGTAGCACCGAATATCAAAACTTTATTTTTTGTCATAAGGGATGAAATCAAGCGTCTTTGTGCCAAACGGTATGATTAACATAATCAGTATAAGAAAGAATTATGCGAACAACTTTTTTAGAAACATTGTCTGCGGCATAGTCCGAGATAGAATGAATAACATCTGTACCTTCCGTATATTGAGAAGTCACAATGTCGATAGAGTCCAATATTCGCTCACTGTTTAAACCTGTCATTATAAGCGTTCCTTCATCCATACCTTCAGGGCGTTCGTGCGCTTGACGAATGGTAATAGCTGGGAAATGGAGTATTGAAGCTTCTTCAGTGATGGTTCCGCTATCTGAAATAACACAAAAAGCATTTTGTTGCAGCTTGATATACTCCATAAAGCCAAAGGGTTTCATGAACTCTATCATCGGATTTGAGTTTACAAAGCCGATTGATTCGAGCTTTTTACGGGTGCGCGGATGAGTCGAAACTATTACTTTTTTATGATATTTGTCTACAATGGCATTCAAAGAAGAAAGTAAATCTGCGAAGTTCTTCTCTGAATCGACATTCTCTTCACGATGGGTACTGACAATAAAGTATTCTCCCTTTTTCAGGTTTTCTTTCTCTAGAACCTTATTGTTTTCGATTTCTACCTTATGATATAATAAAACCTCCGTCATGGGAGAACCTGTTTTTATTACTGTTTCCGGCCGTAACCCTTCAGCCACTAAATACCTGCGGGCATGTTCGGAAAGAGGCATATTGATATCACTAAGATGATCTACAATCTTTCGGTTAATTTCCTCAGGCACTCGCTGATCGAAACATCGATTACCGGCTTCCATGTGAAAAATAGGAATCTTCTTGCGTTTGGCAGAAATTACTGATATACAACTGTTAGTATCTCCATAAAGCAAAAGAGCATCCGGCTTTACTTCTTCCATCAGCTCATCCGACTTCTGAATAACGTTGGCGATGGTTTCCGCAGCATTCTTACCGGCAACGTTCAAAAAATAATCAGGTTTACGAATATGAAGTTCTTGGAAAAAGATTTCATTCAGTTCATAATCGTAGTTTTGTCCGGTATGAACAATGATATGTTCTGTATATCTGTCCAGTTCAGCCATTACCCTGCTCAGCTTTATTATTTCTGGGCGAGTGCCTACTATTGTTATTACTTTAAGCATAATCAAGAATTTATTAGTTATTCGCTTCTTATTTCACGTGCTTTCGCTCTTGCCTCCAGTCCCATATCTTCACGTACGAAACGTAGTTTTAAAAGCAATTCTTTCATTCCTTCCACGTCCAAACGACGAGTGTTATGACTATGATAATCTTCTATCTTAGAGATTTCTTCATTTCCTTTCGTGAAATATTTGTCATAATTTAAATCACGGGTATCGCAAGGAATACGATAATAATCACCCATGTCAATAGCACGTACCATTTCTTCACGAGTAACTAATGTCTCATATAGCTTCTCTCCGTGACGGGTACCGATTACTTTCACTTCTGTATTAAAGTATTTAGGTTCTACTTTAGCATAAGTTTCTTTCAAAGCTTGCGCCAATGTGGATAAAGTAGCAGCAGGTGCTTTTTGAACGAACAAATCTCCATTATGTGCGTGTGTAAAGGCATATATTACCAAATCGACAGCATCATCCAAGGTCATCATGAAACGAGTCATATCGGGGTCGGTTATTGTAATTGGTTTGCCGTCCATCATCTGTTCCACCCACAATGGTATAACTGAACCACGACTTGCCATGACATTGCCATAACGTGTACAGCAGATCGTCGTTTTTGCTCCTTCACCCAATTCACGTCCTTTGGCTACAGCAACTTTTTCCATCAATGCTTTACTCATTCCCATTGCATTGATTGGATAAGCCGCTTTATCTGTTGATAGCACAACAACACTTTGAACTCCATGTTCAATAGCAGAATTAAGCACGTTTTCTGTTCCAACAATATTAGTTCGAACTGCTTCTACAGGGAAAAATTCACATGAAGGGACTTGCTTTAATGCAGCTGCACTGAATACATAGTCTACCCCGTTCATGGCTACATCAACAGAAGATTTATCACGAACATTACCTATGTAATACTTTATTTTAGAATTTTGTAATGCATGACGCATATCATCCTGTTTTTTCTCATCTCTTGAGAAAATACGTATTTCTTTGATATCGGAATCTAGAAAACGACGCAGTACAGCATTACCGAAAGAACCTGTTCCACCGGTAATCAGTAGGGTTTTGTCTTTAAACACGGACATAACTATATTTATTTAATTGTAAATACAACAAAGGGGATATTCAATAACACATATTTATGCTGAGAACTCATTAACTCAAATTTCATACGAAAAGATTCTGATAATATTTTAAATGACTTTCTGCCATTCTTTGTGCTGTAAACATATCAGATGCTTTGTTATAAGCACGTTCACCTAATTCAAGTTTATTCTCATAAGCCAAAATAATGGATCGTTTTAAAGAATCAATGTTATCCAACTCAAAAAAACATGCTTCATCATTATTGAATATCTCATGAAATGAAGGTAGTTCAGAACATACAATTGATTTTTTAGCTAGAGCAGCCTCTACCATCGATAATCCAAATCCTTCTGAATAAGAAGGCATAACATAAACATCAATATTAGCTAAATAATTATATGGTTTTTTTTGATAAGGAATAAAATATACCCGATCAGAAATACCTGTTTGCCTTGATAATAATAATAACCTTGCAATATCTGGTCCATCTCCTATGATCATAAAAGCATAATCAGGTAATTCAATTAGTGCTTTTAGAATCTGTTCTAAACCTTTTCTACGTGTTACAAAAGCATAAGTACCCAGTAATTTATATTTTTCTTTAGCCTCCATTTGTTTACTAATAATACTAGCATCTAAATTAGAATCTTCATTTATAATACATCCGTTATAAATAGTTGTCAATTTAGAATGTATATAACTTTGGTAACCATCCTTCAACTGATTAGAAATACTTATAACACCATCAAACTTAGATTGCAAATGACACCAATATCTAGTAAATAAATAGGCTAAAGCTATATTATATTGATATTGGAAAGAGCGAAAAGTATCTTGATGCAAGGTTGTTATTATCTTAGCATTCTTAATCTTTTTTCTCCATTTAATTACATATTTATCTGGTCGCAAGCAATGACTATGTATAATATCATACTTATCGAAATCAATAGCTTGATTCATTCTTATTTTATAAACTGGACAATCAAAATCCATAGCTGGAGTTGCATCAAAATAGTAAACATCAATTTGCTCAACATATGATTTCAAATATTTTACTACATTATTTACAACCACTATTGGACCTTTATTTATAAGAGAAGGAAGAATAAATGCAATTTTCATCTCATCAGTTTTTTAATAGGAAGAAAGAATATTCAGTATAATAAAACCATATATATATATATCGAATTGAATATATCAATAGATAACCAGAGAATAGGAACAATAACATTCTTTGCTCTTTCACATCTTTATTTTCCCTACAATAAAAAGATATTAAGAAAAAATACGAGAAAATAAAATATTGGCACATCCTAGTTAGAAATCCAAAATTCATAGTAATTACTAACAACAGTATAAATATGTAAAACATATTATGGTAAAATTTACCAACCAATGACTGACATAATATCCTCTTATATTTTTTTACAATATACAAAAAAGGCAGTGCTTCTATAAAGGTTATCATATTTAATCCCCTAAATCCATTCTCAGCATCACCTTCCAATAAATATTTAGACAATTTCTCCCCAATCCCACCAGAAACACCCATTAATGACAATACATGATCAACAATAGTTAATATAAAATAATCAGTAATTCTAGTAACATTTAAGATTCCGAATATAATAATAAAAGTCACTATCCTTTTAGTATTTAAATCACGAACCATAAAAAATGACAGCAAAGCAATAATAGCGGTAAAATGAAAAGTTGCTGCCACAAATACAACTAAAATAAATTTTATTTTTTCACCCTTAAGTAGTAAAGGAAAAGCCCACATCCATATTATAGACATTGCAATTGCTTGTCTCAAAAGAATAAAATTATATTGTAAATATAATCTCGAAGCCAAAAAGAAAAAAAGATAAAAAAGGGCTGTATTTATTTCATTCCGCTTCAAGCTTTTATAAAATAAAACAATTAATATAAAATTGGTAAACAATAAGTACAAATTAAAATTCTCACCTAAAAGCAAGTGACATAAGGATGAATAGAATACATATCCAATTTCTTGTGATTGAATTTCTAAATCAGAAGAAGCATACTCTGATAAAAAATTGAAAATACTTAACGGAGAATTATAGATATTTTTATAAGTTCCATAATCAAATATAGCTATATCATATCCCACTTCATAAGAACTCCATCTACAACCAGCAAATACAACAAGTACGCATAAAGAAAAAAAAAGTAATTGTTTTTTTATATTATCATTTACTTTTATAGAAAAGGTATCCATGAATGACAATACAAAGAAAAACAATATAAATATCATAAATGGAATGATATTACTAATCATACTCTACACATTAATTATACCGCAAAAGCAAATTACGAAATAACCGATTTAATTTTCTTACTGTCTCTATAATTAAATATCTCAAGCGAAAAGGGCAAGCAACCATTTTCAAAACTAACCATTCTCTTAAACTCAAATTTATAGTTTTAGCATATTCTTTTATCTCCATAAAAAAAGGATCTTCCTTGGATAATCCCGGATCATTGTCATTTAAAACTTCTAACAACATATGAATACGAGCATAAAAAAGACTTTTCTTACATGTTTCCTCTAAACCATGTGAGTTAATTGGCTGCAAAAGAAATTTATTCATTTGTTTTGCATATTCCCAAGTATTCTGAAAAGTATGCATACAACTATTTCCATGTTGCACATAATTATACACATGTTTGTCAATAGCTCTCACTTTGCGTACTTTGACTGCCAGTCGGACATTCATTATATAATCCTCACCATAAGGTATTGACTTTGGTAAATCCAATACAGAAGAATCAAACAAGTCTCTACAATAAAGCTTCCCACATACAGACAAAGGAGTTTTCCCTTCCAACAAAGCTTTTAAAAAATCTATATTATTCCAATCACCCAAAGAGCTTTGCCCACATATTTCACGAATTTTTTTTCCCTGTTCGTCTACCATGTAAAATTGACTTCCTATAACGATATCTACCCCTGCTGAGCTATTATTATACAAATCCCATAAAGCATTTTTAGGTAACATATCATCACCATCTACAAAACAAAGCCAATTGCCCCTTGCGGCCTCTACTCCTCTTCGTCTTGCAGCAGTAACACCAGCATTAACCTGATGAATTACACGAATACGATCATCCTTCAATGCATATTCATCGCAAATATTCGCACTCTCATCTTGGCTACCATCATCAATCAACAATAATTCAAAATCTGCAAAAGACTGCACTATTATATAATCAATACATTTTCTCAAAAAAGGAGCGACATTATAAACAGGGACAATAACACTTACCAGTATATCCATAAATAAAACTTAGTTTATAAATCCAATGATTCTATAAGAAATCTTTTCGCCTTCTCCCTCTCTATGTTCCAAATCCGATTCACTTTCTCAAAATTCACTGAATCATGTAATTTTTGCTCTGTTACATCTTCCAACGAATGTACCCAACGTTCTTCCAACTCAAATTTCTTCAGCAAAGAAGTAAAACGAGCCATACCCCGCTCTCTATTCGCCATCACAACAAAAGGCTTATTGAAAATTATCGAAAACACTGTCCCGTGAAAGGAATCCGTAACAACATATTCCGCATCCATAAATCCACGTAACCAATCTGTTACAGGAGGAAAAACACATTGATCAATATCTTTCTTCCCTACTTGAGCAAAATTCTTTTCTGGCATCACAACATTGGGAGACAAGCTTAAAGTTTGAGAAATTTTCCGAACAATGGCTTGTTTCTCTTCCGACTGATCTAAAATATATGTCATTAATTTTTTCTCTGAAGACGGTATCTGTTCTTGCTCGACCAAACGAATATAATCTTCTTTATTCAAAAGCATCGTCGGGTCTAACAAATGGACAGCATCAACACCCAAGTATTTTTTGCATAATACAACACCACTATCTTCACGAACGGAAATTGCGTCAAATTGCTTAGCTAAAGCTGCACATCGTGTTGTCTGCCCCTCCGTAAATTCCCACTTCGAAGTACCAAAAGAAGCTGCATAAGCTATGCGTTTAACATGCTGACCTATTGTAAAATCTAAAAAATAATTTGACAAACAATAAGAATATATAGGACGCCAAACTTGATCACTTCCTACTAAATAAGCATCAAAATGATACTTTCGTAACTCCTTTTTAGTGTTCGATGAAATAGGCTCTGTAGTCGTTATGTATTTACGAATAAACGGAATAGTCTTTTGAGCCATATACTGTTCTTGTCTATCAGTAGGATAATAAAGTCCCTTATACTTTATCAGACGTGCAATCAATTGTTTCACGTTAACAATTAAAGGACGTTTCCATTTTCGATCTTCCGTCCAGACCTCATGCCCCATTTGTTTCAATATCGCCTGCAATGCATAAGCCTGAAGTAATCCACCATAATTAGTATGAAGAGGTTGGGTTAATATACAGATTCTCATTTTTACCGTATTATTTATTCAATATCTTCTTTATTATTTTAATACCCTTTTCTCCTAATATTTCCTTTGCTGTACTTCTCATCATTCCAGTAGTAGATACATTTAAATTATTGATGATTCGAATCGCTTCACTCTCATCTGCGTTATCGGTGAAAACTTCTAGGATCATCGGTCGGTCCGTTATCTCAGGAATAAGAAAACGATCTACAACTTGTACATATTCATCCTTATTATTAGCACTCAAGTACTCATAACCTAAATCTTCAGCATAATGCTTGATTAATACGTGTGACTTATTTCCATAGTGACCTCCAGCGGCAATAAATGTATCAGCCTCTTCACCAAAAGCAGCACCCGGATGCATGTAATTGCGGAACTCCGTCCCCTTTCCATTGTTTATAAGCAAAATTCGAACATTATTACCTACATGCCGATTACCCACCACGTTCATATCATAAAAGAAAGCAAGGTCTCCTATCACACCAAAATACAAACGATTCGGATGAACAAGAGATGCACCGACCAGCGAAGATACATTACCATCTATACCAAACCCACCTGTATTGGAATATGCATAAACTTCATTTTTCTTTGCAAAGAAATTCCATGTACGCAAAGTATTCAAAATACCTAAATGCAACACACTTCCTGCAGGTAAACGATGAGCGGTCTGCAAAGCAATCCAGACATTAGAAAAAGGAAGTGTTTCCGGAACTTTTGCCCATATAGCTCGTAGCTCTTCCATACAAATGTCCAAAAAATCTGTACGCTGTATACAGTTTGTATCAGCATAATGTTCAAAAAACGATTGCTCCGGCATTTCAAATACATGGGTCAAACGTTGATAACTATCTTTCAATTCACCATCAGGATTCACACGCCATACCGTTTTAGGACACATAGTAATATATCCACCGGATATTTCTCCAATATGTATCAACAAATCAATATTCACAAGACTACATATATCTTGCTCCTGTGATGTAAGAATTGATAACGGAACAGCATATTTCCCTTCATAACCGCTTGTGTGATCGCAAAAGACAACAGCATCGTGTGTACCGCAGAAGTTATCAACCGCTCTTTTTTCCGACTCAGTAAATTTCAGATGCGCCCCAACAAAAATTGCAGTACGCCCTTTAGGAAAAGGAGGAAATTCCTCTCCTAAACATATACGCCTAATAAGACGTGCCTGCGGCAAATTCTTTATCGAAAAGTCACGACTATAAATAGTTGTAAGGTTTATATGCACCGGACCACCGCCCCGATGTCGGAGTTCTAGCAAAGCACGATTGATTTTCACGGTATTGCTCCATTCGTCTGCATCATTAAAAGTAACAGGAACATGCTCACTTAATAATACAATATCATTCTGAACAACTCGACGATCGATTACTTGAGGAATCAGATGTCCAATGCGATTAATATCCTGTGTACTTGTTACTGCCAATATTGGTAACTTTCGATAATAAGCTTCTGTCAATCCTGACACATAATTCCGCGAGGCAGTTGCTCCAGTACAACTCAACACGACAACTTCGCCAGATTCCGCTGCCATACCACAAGCCATATAAGCAGCACTACGTTCGTCCACGCTAGAATACATCTCAAACCAAGAGTCTTGCATTATGCTCGCCACAAACGTTAAATTGGTCGTACCCGGGGAGGCAACTATCCTTTTAATGCCATGCTGTTTGAGCAATGATATAAGTATTTGAACGCTTCGTTCAGCAGTGTAATATTTCTGATTCATAAATATAATCAATTTTTATCTTATTTAGTTAGAACTTTAACAATCTCTGTCGGTGCATAACGAGCAACTAAGTACTTTAAGCGAGACTTCAACGTGGAATATATATTCAAGCGCATCCGTTCCCCAGTCACTCTATCCATTTGAGCATTCAGTAAAAGAGCAGGAGAAGAGAAAAGTGGCGATTCTAAAAACGTGCCTAGACAAGATTCTATCTCATCTCTAGTATTTTTGAAACGAAGTGTAGGTACAGCAAGCCTGATTTTTGAATTATCAAAACGACGATCAAACAATCGACAATACTTTACTTGAAATTGCATCGCCGGAAACCGCAAGTTTAAGCATTTATCTGTCATAACAACTTCCGGACGATGACCTAAGTATTTATCTAATACATGAAGATAAACTTCTAAAATTTCTTCCCATTTATAAGCTTCATCTGTAGTAATATGATATACCTCACCAAGAGCCGCAGGTAATCCAATCAACCCCGCAATACCTCGAGATACGTCATAACCATATGTAAGCGTGGTGTAATGCGATGCGATGTCTTTTGAAAAAACAATAGAATAGCCGTTTATAGCACGCCAAAGCCAATCCTCCTTTTCAAGTACCCCAAGCTGAAGCCGTGTTTCACTAAAAGTGATATAGGGTCTGATAATAGTCCAATTATTACAGCCTGCCTCGTGAAGAATATTCTCCTGTCTGGCTTTTGATAAAGCATATTCATCAGTATTCAGATATTCTTCATCCTTAATCATATCTAGCAGACGTGGCGTTTCTTCATTAATAAGCTCATCAGACGAATTTGTTGGACCATAAACACGGGCACTACTAATGAATATATATTGTTTTGTAGCCTTCAATAACTGAGAAACACGAACACGAAATTCATCCGTATTGTACACCATAAAATCAACAATTGCATCCCAAGACTCTCGAAGCAAATCGTTAATAAACGTAATTTCATGCGCATTCCCCTGTACATAAGTAATATTCCTCTCAGACATACGACAGCTACGCGTAGTTACGTGTACATCATCACCTTGTTCAGCAAGTATACGAGTCAAATGCTCCCCCATAGCTCCAGTACCACCAAGCAAGAGGATACGACGATGTATTGTCTTCTTTTCTTGATCAATCATTCTGTCTCAATTAATTATTCGTATAGTCTTTCAATCATATTAATCACTCTAAAATCCATCAAAAAGCTATATATATCCTACCTTTTCACACTTATCTTTCTCTTTACAATCTCAATGACAAAAGTGGACTCAGCTTTATTGAGCCCTATAAAATATATAGTTAACCCAGTAAATATAAAAATTACTATAGCTGAAAGAATAAAATTCAAAAACGGAGTAGAAAATTGAATATTGATAAAATAAGAGAATAATAGACACAGAATAAACACAGCAAAAGAACGCAAAAGAACTTGACTAAAAAATTTACGTATCTGAAAATCATACTTTAAATGAGATTGCCAAAGTAGCGCACAAATGACAAAAGCCTTAAATATTATATTAAGAATAAACACCCATTCCGGTGCAAAGCCAGATCTAAGAAACAAAAAAGAGGCTAATATATTTACTAAGTAAATAATCGTTAGGCATATCTCATAAAGTTTAATATTACCCTCAGCTAATACCCCAGTTAAAAGCGGATTAGAGAAGCAATCCAACAAAGAATACAGCAAAATAAGTACAATAAAGGTTGAAGTGTACTTTGGCACTTCTGTAAGCCACAATCCAACGACATAGTCTATATTTGCTATCAAAGGGAAGAAGATAAGCAGCAAAATGAAAAATGCGAACTTTTCACTACGAAGAATTAAGCTATGCATAGAACTTATTTCCCCACTTGAATATGATTTCGTTATCTGAGGATTAACAGCCATAAGGAAATTATTTACAAAGCCATATACAGCAGCATTAACCTGCATCGCTATACCCTGAGCTGCATTCACAACAGGACCACAATATATATTTAATAATATACTTGAACCTTGATCTTTAAGAACAACTACTCCATTACCGAAAAACGCCCATCCAATAAATCTAGACATATCTTTAAGTAAGACTTTATCTAATATAAAACGATAATGAGCCTCTTTAAAATGATGCTTACTATAATATCCATAAACAATACGCATAATTAGAGATACGGACATAAGCAACACTGACCATAATATCAATTTATCCCCTGGGAATAAGCACAATAAATAACATATTACTAATTTCAAAATAACCTCTAGGATGCTAATGTAAGCAAATGCTGACATTTTTTCATGGGCAATTATCAATGAATTATAAGGAACGCTGATGAGATTCACCATAAAGGTTATTATTGAGCATTGAAGCACCCAATTCGCTGAATATAAACGATTTGCCGGTATATTCATTTTTGTATTTAAAAACCATACACCCACAACTTCAGCAATTACCATAACAATCAATGACATTACTATCTGGATATTCACAGATGTGCAGAATATTATATTTAGCTTTTGTTTATTGCCTATACCTATCTCATAAGTTAAATAACGGCTAATTGCAGCTGACAAAGATCCAGATATTATTGAAAACATAGCTACAACACCTCCTACAGCATTGTAAATGCCATAATCTTCTACGCCCAATGCTTGTAAAATTATTCGCGAAGTATAGAGTGAAACTGCAATGATAAAAAGCATCCGAACATAGAGCATTGCGGTATTCTTTGCAATTCGTTTATTGTTTTCAAGAGTGGCAAACATTCTTATATAACTTCTTTTATATTTAATGAACAAATCATACGACTATAGTCATCTTAGCTACATTATAGTTCATAAATGCATTGTTTTCAATCATTTACCTTCCCCATCAAGGTACTCCAGAAGTTCTTTCCCAACAAATTCCAAACAATAACACTAATTACACTCAAAAAGATAGATACCAAAACATAAATTTTCAAACTGATGCCGGATGAATTTAATGGAATCACAGCAGGCTCTACTACTGCAAATACGGGCTTTTCTTCCTGAACTTTCGCCCTTGCAACTTGTAGTTGATTGGCTACCTGACTGTAAACTTGATAGGCTAGACTCATGTCATTTTGTAATCGCTCTTGTTCAGCACGGACACTTTGAAGAATCAAATTATCGTGCGTATCCACGTATTCAGCATATTTCCTTTGGGCATCATAATATTCATCTTGGCGCTCTTTGAATAACATCTCTAAATAAATACAATCCTCTTTTGCTTTTGAGGTACGATAGCCAATGATGTATTCTTGCAACTTATGCACAACAGAATCAGCAACAACTGCAGCGATTCTAGGATCCTGCAAGGTAACTGAGACATTAGTGATAGCTGTTTTCTTATCTACGGAAGCAATAATGTTTTTCTTAAGAATCTTTATTTTCTTACTTGTCTTTTGGGTAAGTTCAATAGGATTATTGTTTGTTTTATCAATATACTCTTTATTCTCATCCTCAAATAAGGATTTTATGCCACTAATTACCAAACCGGGGATACCCATCACATAACTCCACCAAGCAGAAGATTGCTCCTCTAAATAATATTCCAAAGAAGTCTGTTCTACTTTTTTTGCGCTTGGAACATTCATATCAAGAAGTTCCAAAAGAAAGGGAGTAGATGAAACAATATCTGATGAAAGAGAAGCGTTTAATGCATCAGTACCATCTCCAATTGTTGCGCCGCTTCCCAAAAATGAAGCTGCAAGTCCGGCAATCCCATTAGTGCCTTTGGAATTTCCCATTTCAGGTGACAAAGTCACTTTGACTGTATATTGCTTAGGAATACTAAATGCTACTATAATCCCCATAATCAATCCTATTCCGGCAGCTTTATATAATGTTTTGCGGATGCTTATTATCTTACGCAGAATATCCATCAAATCGATTTCCATCTCATCATTTAATAATTTATCCTGTTCTGAAGAGACATTTCTATTTAGTTGTTGTTCTGACATAAAAGTAAATTCTATTATTTCTTTATAAGATTAGCAATAGAAGCAATCATCATACCCAAAGAACTGAAGGAAGTAGCATAACCTAAAATATTAGCTATGTTCCCTTTCT